>Ga0209060_10000078_pt1 | contig 267194 bp, 224 predicted proteins | sample Coa_R1_8_FD_187155 | JGI IMG/M metagenome (GOLD analysis project Ga0209060, IMG submission 187155) | Surface soil microbial communities from Centralia Pennsylvania, which are recovering from an underground coalmine fire - Coalmine... | ecosystem: Environmental > Terrestrial > Soil >... | reverse complement strand
GCTTTATCACCGAAAATGAGGGATGCTCCACATAATTAAAATGGTCATGAAACTGATGAAATAGGCCAGAAACGAGGGCCACTGCGCCAGCACCTGGCTTTCCAGATTTGTTGTGCCCGTGGGCAGCTTGACCTCCAGCACCAGCAGCGTGATAGCGACGGCAAAGATGCCGTCGCTGAATGCCTCAAGCCGCCCCGTTTCTTTTTCTTCGCCGCGCTTCTCTTCCTCTACGCTGATCATGCTCCTGTGTCTTATGCCCCCTTCAGGCTCTCGATCTTTTGCCGGTAATCGGGAAGATGAACCATCGCCAGGGCATCCAGCGCGGTTGAGGTTAGCTTGACAAGCCGGGCCAGGTGCTGCTCATCTTCTGCGGTAAAGTCGCCTTCGTAGCGGTCTGAAACCTGGAGCAGCCCATAATTGAGGCCATCCGCGCCGATCAGCGGCATGGCAATCCAGCCGCGCATGGGGGGATGGTTGGCTAGCTCGGTTCCGAAGTCACGCCATTCGGGGTGCGCCTCCAGTTCAGCCTGGGTGAGCCGAAGCGGTTGATTTGTTTTGGTGATGTAGGCGTGGATGCCAAAGCCAACGGCAGGCGTGTGATAGTCGGCCCAGGCAGCGTACTTCTCGGAGAGCGAGAAATACTTGCGCACTTCCGACCAATCGCCGTTCACCATCTGCGTGGCCGCTCCCTGGTGCGCGTGGGTGACGACCCGCGCTAACTCAGCCGCCAGGGCCAGCACCGGGTCGGCGGCATTATAAAAAGCCACCATCTCTGGCCGCTCATCGGGTTTGGGGGGCGTTCGCGTGTTGTGGTACGTATTAACGGAGGGGTAGTTCTCGCTCATTGCTGGCCTCCTTGACGCCTGCACTCTGTTGCTGCTCATCTGATAAGCAGAGGCTTCCTTTGCTTCTTTCCTGAAAGAAGCTGGTGACACTATAGCAGAATGCAAGAAGCCCAGCAATACCAATTTGGAGAGGATGTACCTGGAAAAATGGGCAGGGTATCAGGTGCATTTTCAGCGAAGATTTTGCTCAAGACGGTCCTATGCGACTTGACATAGATAGCACAACTGTTCTACAATGAGGGATGCGTTTGAAGCAGCGCGAAGCAGACAACAAAGCGAGGTATGCCGGAATGCCGCAAGACAATATCATGGTGCGTGGGGCGCGCGAACATAATCTCAAGAATATCGATGTGATGATTCCGCGCGATAAGTTGGTGGTGATCACGGGCCTTTCTGGCTCAGGGAAGAGCAGCCTGGCGTTCGATACGATCTTTGCCGAAGGGCAGCGCCGCTATCTCGAATCCCTCTCAGCCTACGCCCGCAACTTCGTGGGCCAGATGGAAAAGCCCGATGTCGACCACATCGACGGCCTTTCCCCCGCCATCTCCATTGACCAGAAAAGTACCTCGCATAACCCGCGCTCCACCGTCGGCACTGTCACCGAAGTCTACGACTATCTGCGTCTGCTCTACGCGCGGGCGGGGCATCCGCACTGCCCGAACTGTGGGCGCGAGGTAAGCCAGCAAACACCCCAGCAGATGGTGGATGCCATTCTGGACCTGCCCGAAGGCACACGCTTGATGCTGCTGGCTCCTCTGGTGCGCAGCCGCAAGGGCGAATATCGCCAGTTGTTTGAGGACTTACGCAAATCGGGCTATGTGCGCGTGCGCGTCAACGGGCAGATTCGTGATGTCAACGAAGAGATTGAACTGGACCGCTACAAGCAGCATACCATCGAGGTGGTGATTGATCGCTTGATTGTGCGCCATGCCTCCGCGGCAGATCAGGACGAGGGCGAAGCGAACGAGAGCGCTGACGAGGCCACCGAAGACGAGTCGCGCCTGCGCTTTGTGGCCGAACGGCGCAGCCTCTATGATGTGCGTCCGCTGGAGGCGATAGACGAAGCAGACCAGGCCGCGCCGACGCCGCTGCGAACGGCAGCAAAGCGCGACAAGTCGTTCCGCCAGCGCGTGGCCGATTCGGTAGAGACTGCACTGAAGCAGGGCAATGGCACGCTGCTGGTTTCGGTGATCGATGGCGAAGAGCGGCTGTATTCCGAGAAGTTTGCCTGCGTCTATTGCGGCATCAGCATCGACGAGATTGCGCCGCGCACTTTCAGCTTCAACAGCCCGCATGGCGCGTGCCCCGAATGCACGGGTCTGGGCACGAAGCAGGAGATTGACGAAGAATTAATCGTTACCAATCCCAATCTGAGCCTGGCCGAAGGGGCGATTCTGCCCTGGAGCAAGTTCGGCAGCACCAGCACCTGGTATTCTTCGCAGCTTGAGGCGATTGCGAATCAGTTTGGCTTCAGCCTGAAGACGCCCTGGAAGAATCTGACCCCTGAACAACGCAAGGCGATTCTGCACGGCACCAGCAAAGAAGTGACCTTTACCTATGAGAACCGCCAGGGGCAGCGCCGCACCCATCAGCGTGTCTTCGAGGGCGTCATCCCCAATCTGGAGCGGCGCTTCCAGGAGTCTTCCTCAGAGTCGATGCGCGAAGAGATCGGCCAATACATGTCGGACCGGCCTTGCCCCGTCTGCAAGGGCGCACGACTGAAACCTGCCGCGCTGGCAGTGACGGTGGGCGGCTATAACGTGGTGGATGTCTGCCAACTACCGATCAATCAGGCGCTTCAGTTCTTTCTGGAACTGGAGGGCAGCGAGCAAGAAACCATGCTCCAGAGCAAGTGGAGCGCCGGAGAAGCGAACGGAACCAATGGGCATCGCACCGGAGAAGCCAATGGAACCATTTCAGCCACGCCGAAAGGCGCTGCGGGCAAGAATGGCGCGAACGGGACCGGCTTACAGGCGCATCCGTCGCCGCTGTCCGAGCGCGAGCGCATCATCGGGCGGCAGATTCTGAAGGAGATCAAGGCGCGGTTGGGCTTCCTGGTGGATGTCGGCCTGGATTATCTGACGCTGTGGCGCTCGGCCACCACGCTTTCCGGTGGCGAGGCGCAGCGCATTCGCCTGGCAACACAGATCGGGTCAAGCCTGATGGGCGTGCTCTACATTCTTGATGAGCCAAGCATTGGCCTGCATCAGCGCGACAACGCCCGGCTGATTCGCACGCTGCTGCGCTTGCGCGACCTGGGCAATACCTTGCTGGTGGTGGAGCACGATGAGGAGATGATGCGTTCCTCCGATCATATCATCGACATTGGCCCGGGCGCAGGCGAGCACGGCGGGTATGTTGTTGCGGCTGGCCCCATCGAGACTATTATGGCGACGCCTGATTCGATCACGGGCCAGTATCTTTCCGGCCAGAAGTGCATCGACACGCCCACCAGGCGGCGCGATGGCAACGGCAAGAGCCTGGTGATTCGCGGCGCGCGAGAGAATAACCTGCGCCATATCGATGTGACCATCCCGCTGGGCAAGTTTGTGGCGATTACCGGTGTCTCTGGCTCCGGCAAAAGCTCGCTCATTAACGAGATTTTGTATAAGCGGCTGGCCCAGCATATTTATCGCGCGCACGACAAGCCTGGCGCGCATGATGACATTGAGGGCATCGAGCAGCTTGATAAGGTCATCAACATCGATCAATCGCCGATTGGCCGCACGCCGCGTTCCAACCCGGCCACGTATACCGGCGCGTTCACAACCATTCGTGAAATCTTCGCCCAGGTGCCGGAAGCGCGAGCGCGCGGCTATCAGGCGGGCCGCTTCTCGTTTAACGTCAAAGGTGGGCGCTGCGAAGCCTGCCAGGGCGGCGGCATCATCCAGATCGAGATGCAGTTCCTGCCGGATGTGTATGTCGCCTGCGAAGTCTGTAAGGGGCGGCGTTATAACCGCGAGACATTAGAGATTCACTACAAGGGCAAGACCATCTCCGAAGTGCTGGATATGACGGTGGAAGAGGCGCTGCATTTCTTCGAGCATATTCCCTCGATCCATAACAAGCTGGCGACCCTGAATGATGTTGGCCTGGGCTATATCCATCTTGGGCAGCCAGCGACGACCCTTTCCGGCGGCGAGGCGCAGCGCATCAAACTGGCAACGGAACTGTCGCGGCGGGCGACAGGCCGCACGCTTTATATTCTGGATGAGCCGACCACCGGCTTGCACTTTGCCGATGTCGCGCGGCTGCTGGATGTCTTGCAGCGGCTGGTCGATCTGGGCAATTCGGTGGTGGTGATCGAGCATAACCTGGATGTCATCAAGAGCGCTGACTGGCTGATCGACCTGGGGCCGGAGGGTGGCAACGGCGGCGGCCTGGTGATTGCCGAGGGCACGCCGGAGGAGGTGGCGCGGATGGAGCAGTCGTTTACCGGCCAGTTTCTGACGCATGTGCTGGACCAGGCGCAGCCGATAACGAGCGAGGCACGGTAAAAGGCCGAAAGGGCGAGGCCGCTTTTTCAGCAGAAAGGCAGTGGGGTGCAGCATGCAAGATCAGATTGACTCGTCTCTGGCGAGCTACCCACCTGAGGTAGCTACGATCTGCCGTCTCTTACGGGCAACTGCCCAACAGAGTATGCCAGCAGCGCAGGAACTGTGGTACCACAGCAGTATCGGGTACGCAGTGAGCACCTCTCCGTTTGATCGAATTTGTTATATTGCCCCCCAGAACGGCTACGTCAATCTGGGGTTTTTCTTTGGCACGCATCTGGAAGACCCTCAGCACCTGCTGGAAGGAACGGGGGCGCGTATGCGGCATGTCAAAGTGCGAACGCTCGCCCAGGCTGGTGATCCTGCATTAGCTGCGTTGTTGAAGGCGGCATGGCTGGATGGCGCTGTATCAGTTGCCGAGGTGAAGGCGAAGCGTGCCCGTAACAGTGCAGAGAAGCGCAGCGCTAGCGCTGGAGGCGCTCGATAATCTGTTTCAGGCGGCGTGTCTCGCTCTCGTATTCCTGGCGCATGCGCCCAAGTTCGGATTCCATCTCGGCTTGCATCTGCTCGAAGCGATCTTGCATGTGCAAGATCGCTTCGACTCCGGCCAGATTGACACCCAGGTCTTGCATGAGCCGCCGAATATGCAGGACGCGCTCAATATCGCGGTCAGAATACAGGCGTGGGCTATGCGGGCTGGCCCCCTTGCGGGCAGGGGTAATCAGCCCTAAACGCTCGTAATGGCGCAGGGTCTGCTCGTGGACATTTGCTTTCTGAGCGGCCACGCTGATGATATACCACGCGCCGCCGCCAGTCCTCTCTTCCATGTATCTCCCTTCGCGGGTACTGAAATTATGCTCTTCCGCTGCGTCCCCGCGCCAGTTCGGCGAAAAGTTCCTTCTCATGCGGCGTCAACCTGGTTGGCAGCAGCACGCGCACACGGGCGTACAGGTTGCCACGCGCGCCGGTGCGCAGGTTAGGCATACCTTTGCCGGGCAGGCGGAACTGCTGACCGTTTTGTGTCTCCGGTGGAATGGTCAATAAAAGCTGTTTGCCATCCGGTGTGGTCACCAGCGCTTCGCCGCCCAGCATCACCGTGGCAAGATCAACCGAAATCTCGCTCGTCAGATCATCTCCCTTGCGCTCGTAGTTCGCGTCGGGGCGGATGCTGATAATGAGAAAGAGGTCGCCGCGCGGCCCACCGCCCAGACCTGGCTGCCCTTCGCCTGCCACGCGCACCCTGGAGCCGTTATCCACGCCGGGCGGGATGCGCACTTCGATATGCTTGGTGCGGGTGGTCTGGCCCTGCCCCTGGCAGGTTGGGCACGTTTTGCCGTTGACTTCCCCAATGCCCAGACAGGTGCCGCAGACTTCGGGCGACTGCACAACAAACTTGCGCGAGCCACCGGTATAGGCTTCCTGTAACGAAATCTCGACCGGCTGCTCGATATTATCCCCTGGGCGGCGGCGCAGTTGGTCGGTCGTGGTCGTTGAGGTTCGCCCCCCGGTGCGAGTCCCCGTGCCCGCGCCAGAGCGCCCAAACAGCGTCTCGAAAAAGTCGGAGAAATGCGTAGGGTCAGGATCAAAATCAAAGGGGCTGGTCCCGCCGGTTCTGGTGCGCGTGGTGGTGCGCCCAAACGGTCCGGTGCCAGGGCCGGGGCCAAATTGCTCCTGCCAGTTGGGGCCGAGGGTATCGTATTTCTGGCGCTTTTCAGGATCAGAAAGGACTTCATACGCCTCGTTGATTTCTTTAAAGCGTTCTTCGGCTTTTTTGTCGCCCGGGTTGACATCTGGATGATGCTTGCGCGCCAGTTTGCGGAACGCTTTTTTGATCTCGTCCTGGCTGGCATTGCGCTGGACCCCAAGCACTTTATAATAGTCTTTGTACTCCATGTATGAGCCTTCTCTCAGCTCCAAGGTCACGCTGACCTGAGGGATTTAGCCCTCGTTCCGGTTGGCGCTGACTTTGACACGGGCCGGGCGGAGCATATCCTCGCCCATCATATAGCCTTTCTGAATCTCCTCCACCACCATGCCTTCTGGCTGATCGCTGTCCTCAACCGTTTCCACGGCCTCGTGAATGTGGGGGTCGAAGCGCTGCCCCACCGTGGGCACAGGGGTCAACCCTTCAGTGCGCAAGATTTCGCTCAACTGCCACTGCACCATGCGCAGCCCCTGTTGCAACCCTTCGCGGTTCATGGAATCCTGATAGTTGATGGCGCGTTCCAGGTTATCCATGACGGAAACGACTTTTTCCAGCAGTTCTTTCTTATAGTGCTTCACGCGGTCTTCACGCAGCCGCTCCTGGCGCTTGCGAAAGTTGTCCATCTCGGCGACCTGGCGAATATACTTATCCCAGTTGTTCGCTGCTTCTTGCCGCGATGTGTTCAGCGCGGTATCCATTTCGGCCACCTGGCTCTCCAACTCTGCCACCCGCTCCTGGAGTTCCTCCACGCTTGGCTGGTTTTCGATTTCTTCTGCCGGAGTCTCTTGTTCTGCCATTGTCATCCCTCAAAAATAGCTATCCAAAATGAAGATGAATTACAGTTCTCGGAATTCGGCGTCGATGGCGCTGTCGTTGCCCTGCTTCTGGTGGTTGGCGTGTTCGCCGGTTGCTCCATTGTCAGGGCGACGCCCGTTGCCAGCGTTCGCCGTGTACATAAATTCCCCGATCTGCTGCGCCTTCTTTCGCAAGTCTTTCGCTGCCTGGCGAATCACTTCAGACGCCGTGCCTTGCAGCGCCGCCCGCAGGCGTCCAATCGCCTGTTCAACGTCGCTGCTGATAGAAGCTGGCACGCGCTCCCCAAGTTCGCGGAGCACCCGCTCCATCTGATAGATGAGCGTGTCGGCGTAATTGCGCAGTTGCAGGTCTTCACGGCGGCGGCGATCTTCCTGGGCATAGCGCTCAGCCTCTTGCACCAGCCGCTCGACCTCTTCCTGGCTCAAATTCGTTGTGGCTGTCATCGTCACACGCTGCTCATGCCCCGTAGCGCGGTCACGCGCGGAAACGCTGACAATGCCATTGGCATCGATATCAAAAGTGACCTCGATTTTAGGGACACCGCGCGGCGCTGGCCTGATGCCTTCCAGATGGAAGCGGCCCAGCGGCTTGTTATCCTGGGCCAGCTCGCGCTCCCCTTGCAAGACATGTACTTCCACCGAGGTCTGGTTATCCTCAGCCGTCGAGAAGATTTCTGATTTGCGCGTGGGAATGGTAGTATTGCGCTCGATCAGTTTGCGCACCACGCCGCCCAGCGTTTCCACGCCCAGGCTCAGCGGCGTGACATCCAACAACACCACATCCTGCACATCGCCGCCGAGCACCGCCGCTTGAATGGCCGCGCCCACTGCGACGACTTCATCGGGATTGACGCCCTGGTGAGGGTCTTTGCCGGTCAGCCTGCGCACCAGTTGTTGGATGGCAGGCATACGGGTTGCCCCGCCCACCAGCACCACCTCATCAAGCTGCTGTGCCGTCAGTTTCGCGTCGGCCAGCGCCGCGCGGAAGGGGCCGGTGGTGCGCTCGGTCAGGTCGGAGGTGATCTCTTCGAACTTGGCACGGCTCAGCGCCAGTTCCAGATGTTTTGGGCCGCTGGCATCAGCCGCGATGAAGGGCAGGTTGATGGTTGTCCGAAACACCGAGGAAAGCTCGATCTTGGCTTTTTCCGCCGCCTCGGTCAACCGCTGCATCGCCTGGCGATCACGGCGCAGGTTGATGCTGGGCGCTTCTTGCTGAAATTGTTCTACAATCCAGTTGACGACGCGCTGGTCATAGTCGTCGCCGCCCAGATGGGTATCGCCGTTGGTGGACTTGACCTCAAAGACACCATCTCCAACTTCCAGCACCGAAACGTCAAAGGTGCCTCCGCCCAGGTCCCACACCAGGATGGTTTCTGTTTTTTGGTTTTCTAAGCCGTAAGCCAGGCTGGCGGCGGTTGGCTCGTTGAGGATACGCAGCACGTCCAGTCCGGCGATTTTCCCGGCATCTTTCGTTGCCTGGCGCTGGGCGTCATTGAAATAGGCGGGCACGGTGATGACTGCTTTGCTGACCGGCTCGCCCAGATAGGTTTCGGCGTCGGCTTTGAGTTTTTGCAGAATCATCGCCGAGATTTCCTGGGGCGTATAGGGTCGACCACCCGCCCAGGCCACCTCGCCGGTTCCCATTTTCCGTTTGATTGAGCTAATAGTATGGTCGTGATTCAAGACCGCCTGCCGTCGGGCAATCTGGCCCACCAGGCGCTCGCCATCTTTGCTGAACGCAACCACCGATGGCGTGGTGCGGCTGCCCTCGGCATTGGGAATCACGATGGGTGTGTTGCCATCCATGACGGCTACCACCGAATTAGTCGTGCCCAGGTCAATACCTACGATTTTTGGCATTCAGCTTTTTCCTAGAGAGAAAAGATAGGGCTTCTGCACAGCGTATGAAAAAAGCGCCCGGCCTGCCGACAGGCGTGGCGAATGAATAAGCTGCGTCTAGTCTTCTAACGCTGACAGTATACATTTTGAGCCACTTGTTGTCAATGTTTTCATAGGGGCCGCTCTCAAAGGTACTGGATGGGGTTGGCCTTCTCCCGCCTGTGTGCTATCATATCTCTGCTGCTCGCGGCGTTGGATGTGCTTGCCAGAGCTAGAGACGGGTTTTCGGTATGCGCTACGCCATCGTTTCGGATATTCACGCCAACCAGGAAGCCTTGCAGGCCGTGCTTCGGGAACTGCGGCGTATCGAACGCCACTCTGGCAAGCCTATCGATGGCTTGTGGTGTCTGGGTGATCTGGTGGGCTATGGCCCTGACCCTGGCCCCTGCGTGGCGATGATACGCTCCAATACCGAGGTGGTGATTTCGGGCAATCACGATCAAGCTGTGGCGGGCGTGCTGCCGCAGGAGCGCTTTAACGACAGCGCCCAGGTGACAGCCGATTGGACACGCGAGCGTCTGACCAACGATCATTTACGCTATCTCGCCGCGTTGCCGGAACGTCAGGTGCTTGGCGCCTGCACGCTGGTGCATGGCAGTCCGCGCAACCCGGTCTGGGAATATCTGACCTCAGCAGAGCTTGCCACCCTCAGTTTCCCCTTCTTTTCTACTCCCCTGTGCATCGTCGGTCACACCCATGTCCCCACAATTTTTCTGCAACGCGAAGAACAGGCCGCGCCTGTTGGCAGGGCTGTGCAGCAAGGAAGGCAGGCGGGAACGTCGCCCCAGGCGTTACTGCCGGAGGACTTGCTTGGGCTGGAAACGCTGGACCGGCTGGCGGCAGAGCAAGAGGCATTGATTCGAGGGTCCGTGGCGTCTTGCGAAATGCTCTCGCCCGGCGAGGGGCACTGGGTGCTGCCGCCTGGGTATCGGGCGATTGTAAACCCCGGCAGCGTGGGGCAACCACGCGACGGCGACGCGCGCGCGGCCTTCATGGTCTATGATACCGAGCGCGGTTGTGAGTTCTATCGGGTCGAATATCCGCTGGAACAGACCCAGCGCAAAATCTGGCGCTCAGGTCTGCCCGCGCGCATGGCGCTGCGCCTGAGTTATGGCCTCTGACGTGCGCTTATACCGTCGGATAGGGCTGCTGATCTCCAGGGAAGCGCGGCGCGCGCGTTGTGCTTGTTCCCTCCGGCGCGTATTCTTGATAGAGGATAAAGGTTCCCACTCCCAACGCGATCACCGTGGCCGCCAGGGCCAGCCAGAACCCCCAGGAAACGCCATAGAGCGTCTGATTCAGCCGTCCTCCCGCAAGATCGTCGATGGCGCTCTGAAACGAATCGATCTGCACCAGGAAGAGCACTTCCAGCAGCAGCGCATAAAGAGCGATAATGCTCGTCAGCAGTGCCGCCAGCCGCACGCCGATGCGATGCCTCCCCAGCAGCACAGCCACCACCATCAGCGCCAGCGCGCTGACCAGAATCAACCAGAGCTGCGGAAAGAGGTTGAAGCTGGTTGCGCCGCCCAGCAGCGGCGTACCGGAAGCCGTTGACCATCCCGAATGCGAGGTGGTGGGGAAGCGGTTGGTGATCGGCGTGGAGGCCGCGCTTACGTCGGGCGTGAAGCACCAGGGCAGGAAAAAGAAGACCAGGAGCAAGATGCCCGCGACTCCCACCACCTGCCCCAGCAGCGGCAGATCGGTCCAGAATGGCTGCGCCGCTAAGGCTGCCTCCTCCGGCGCGCCTGCATCGTTCGCTGCCGGGTGCTGCTGCTCCGCTCTGGGCGCGGTGTAGGCTTCAGGTGGAGGGGGATACACGCCTGGCTGTGAAGAGAACGGACTGCCCGATGGCTCTTCGGGGGGAAAGCGGTTTTCCTGAGGCAAAGGGGTGTCGGGTGTTGGGGGATATGCCATGAAGGGCCTCCTGGTCGAATATGCGCGCCGCGCGGTATCAGCTAGACCTTCCCGATTCCAGCGGCAATTCATGTGCCAGGAGTGTTTGTTCCGTGGAAACTGTGATATAATATATGGGTGTCGTGGGGGCATAGCTCAGTCGGCAGAGCACTCGCCTTTTAAGCGAGGTGTCCCGGGTTCGAGTCCCGGTGCCCCTACCTTTTTTGTGCCCTGGGGGCTGTCCTTTGCAGGCTCAGCCTGTGGTTGGCAGGCCGCGCAATAGCCTGTGGCGATCAAATCGAGGGAGAGCGGCGCAAAGTGATAACGTTGCTCAAGCTGCTCGCGCAGGCCAGCCAGCAGGTCATCATCGGCGTGGAGCACGCCGCCGCAGCCGCGACAGAGCAGATGATGATGTATCCCGCCCCCGGCTGATTCATAAAAGCGCTGGTCCCCCAGCAGGTGGACCTCGCGCACCAGCCCCAATGTTTTCAAGAGGTCCAGGGTGCGATAGACCGTGGATAGGCTGACAAACGGATAGCGTGCCTGGACACGCTGGCAGATGTTTTCTGCGCTGAGATGCTCCTCGGCCTGCTCAATCACGTCCAGAATCATTTGCCGCTGCGGGGTCAACCGCAGCGTGGGCCGCTTGATTTCCCCTGTGGGGGGCGTGTCGTCCTTTGTGGCGTGAGGCATCGTCTCTGCAATCCTTGGTTGTGGCATCGGGTGTGCTCCTCCTAAGAGGAGGGTTCTCCTGCGCATTATAGCGCACTTTGGAGGAACGGGATCAGGGACATCGCAGGGCAAAGATAGTTGAGAAAAATGGTTAACTTTTGCTAAAATACAAATCAGTGTGCTATGGTGGAACAGAAAGTCGTATGATGTACACCCACGGAGAGACTTTCCGCGAGTGGGGGCGGTGGCGGAGGAAGCTATTTCTTGAGTGAAGAGGCAAAGACGAGTTATGAGTAAAGAGGGATCGCGGCGCAGCAGCAAAAAGAGCGTCCCTGCTGACCAGTGGTCAGTGATGAGCGCAGCAGAGTCGCTGGAGGCTGTGTCTGCAACAGATGAAACAGCGTTGAGCAATGGGCACGCGCAGGACCGCGCGGTGGCAACCATCGAGGGCGAGCCAGCCGTCGATGAAGAAGCTATCAAGACGGCAGTGGTGATGATGCTCAAGGCGATTGGCGAAGACCCCACTCGCGAAGGGCTGCGCGATACACCACGCCGCATCGCGGAGATGTATCGTGAACTCTTTGCCGGATTACAGCATGATCCCGCGGAAGTGTTACAGGTGAGCTTTGACGAAGGTCATTCCGAGATGGTGATCGTCAAAGACATCCCTTTCTATACGGTCTGTGAACATCATTTCCTGCCATTCCATGGCGTGGCGCACGTTGGCTATATCCCGCGCGGGCGCGTGGTGGGCATCAGCAAGCTGGCGCGCGCGGTAGAGATTCTGGCCCGCCGCCCGCAGCTCCAGGAGCGCCTGACCTCGCAGATTGCCGATACGGTGATGACAACGCTGGAGCCAAACGGCGTTGGGGTGGTGCTGGAAGGCTCCCACCTCTGCATGCAAATGCGTGGTGTAAAGAAGCCAGGAAGCAAAGTGGTGACAAGCGCGATGCGCGGCGTCTTCAAGAACGTGGCGACGCGCGCCGAGTTTATGGCACTCATCCGCGATCACGTCAGCTAGTGCCTCTGCTGGCTACGCTCGCGATGCGGTGATCTGAAGCCAGTTGCGTGGAATAACAGAGAGCGCCAATTCGTCGAAGACTTGCGCGGCGGCCACCCGCAGCGCCTGCGTGCCGACCTGAAGTGGGATGCCTGGCAGGGCGCCTTCAATGAATCCGGCGTAGGAGCCAATGTCTTGCCAGGCTTGCAGCGGCAGTTCGCCTTGCTGCAAGGAGCAGCGCACATGCTGGAAACCGGTGTTTTCCAGCAGTCCCTGATACTCCAGCGGGGTCAGCCACTGCATGGCGGTGGCGTGTTCCTGGCGTGCCGGACGCATCCCCGGATGTTCGCGGCGTAAAAACTCCAGGGCACGTCGAATGCTCAGGCGATAGCAGCGCTCTGTCCCCTCGGCATAGGCCCCATCAAAAAACGTAGTGTTGCACGCCAGCACTCCACCGGGCGCGAGCAGCTGGGCTATGCTTTTCAACAGCGACTCTTTTTCGGCGATCAGATGAATTGCGTTGCAGAAAAAGATCACATCGGCCTGGCTGTCAAGCTGATTGAGTTCGGTCAGGTCGCCCTGGAGAAAGGCGATGGGAAACGTTTCCAGGCGTTCAGCGGCTTGCTGTAAGGCAGATGCCGAACGATCAACTGCGATCATCTGTGCAGGACAGCCTTTCTTGTGGAGCGCCTCTGCGACCAGTCGCGTGATTGCCCCGGTGCCGCAGGCCAGGTCAATGATGCGTAAAGGATGATCGGCAGCGGCTGGAAGTCGCTCCAATGCCTGCTGTACCAGCGCTTGATTGATGGCCGTATAAAAGGCGTGAGAGGTGAAGGGTTCATAGGAAAAGGGTTCGCCAGGGTCAACCGCTGTCATCAGCTTTCTCCTTACAACTGCCACCTTCCCTGGCACGAGGGGAACCAGACAGAAATACAGTTCTCTGTGCTATAATGCCCCTTTGAAGAAACGAAGCAGCAGGCTCAGCAATCACAAAAGGAAGAACAGCGCGTATGGCTCTGACGGTTGGTATTATTGGTTTGCCCCAATCGGGCAAGACCTCCCTTTTTAACGCCCTGACCAAAGCCGGAGCGCAGGTGAGCGGGTATCCCACCAGCACGGTGCAGGCGAATGTGGCGGTGGTGCAGGTGCCTGATGAGCGCCTGGGGGTGCTGGCCGATATTTTTCAGCCCAAGAAGGTCACGTATGCCACTGTGGAGTTTGCCGACGTGGCCGGAATTGGGCAGGCCAGCGAACTAGACCGGCGCGAAGGCTTGAGCGCCGAGTTTCTGGGGCATCTGCGCAATGCCGATGCGCTGGCCGTCGTGGTGCGCTGTTTTGAAAGTCCGCAGTCGCCGCATCCGCTCGGTGGGCTGGACGCGGCGCGCGATATAGATGAACTGAACACGGAACTGGCTCTGACCGATCTGGCAACGTTGGAACGACGCATTGAGCGCACGGTCAAGGCGGCAAAATCAGGCGATAAGAAATATCAGGCCGAATTAGAGGTACTGCGCCAGCTACAGACGGCGCTGAACGACGGCAAAATGGCCCGCGAGGTGGTGCTGACCCCTCAAGATGAGGGCGTGGTGCGCGAGTTGTTTTTGCTGACGATGAAGCCCCGACTCTATATTGCCAATGTGGGCGAGGATGTGCTGGGGGGCGCTGCAGACCTGCTGGCGGCCATTGCGAACGGGAACGTTGACGCCGAGGAAGCGGTGCGCCAGCAATCGGGTGATCTGCGCTCGGTGGCGCAGGTGGGCGCGCGGGCCAAAGCTGAGGATGCGCAGGCGGTGGCTGTTTCGGCGCGTCTGGAGGGCGAGCTAAGCGAACTCTCCGACGAGGAAGCCGCCGAGTATCTGGAGACGCTGGGCCTGCCCAAACTGGGCGCTGATCGCGTGATTCAGGCGGGCTATCGGCTGTTGAATCTGCTCTCATTTTTGACCGCCGGAGAGCCGGAAGTGCGCGCCTGGACGATTACACGGGGCATGAAAGCGCCACAGGCGGCGGGCAAGATTCATTCTGATCTGGAGCGTGGCTTCATTCGTGCCGAAGTGGTGCGCTATGATGATCTGGTCAAATGCGGTTCGTTTGCCGCCGCCCGTGAAAAAGGCTTGCTGCGTCTGGAAGGCAAGGAATACGTTGTGCAAGATGGAGATGTGATTTATTTTCGAACCAACGTATAAAGGAGCAGGTGGTTATCGACGCATGTGCGGGTTTGCCTCCCCTGTTGACAGGATGACGAAAGCGCGTTAGTATCTAGTCAACCCCTTTCCGCTTGAATGTCAGGATGTACAATTGAAGAGCGGCGTAGAAATCCCGGTGCCTGGCGATGCGCAGTGAGAGGACGCCTCATGCTGGTGTGTCTGGTAGGAAGCTGATGAGGCGGCAGGCCAGAAGCGCTGGCTATGCAGGGAGCGCAGACTATCCGAAAAGAGGTAGTCTGCGCGTTTTCTTACCTGACAACCTCTGAGTGTGATAGCAACAGGTGGTGACGCAAGGGCGAGTCTGGTTGTTTGTGACCAAATCAGCGCTTCGGTGGTTTCTATTTATAGAACAGAGGTTTCTATTACAAACAGAGGGAAGAAGAGGCAGCCGTGAGGGGTCCTGATAGGCAGCGCCCATTTCTGCAAAGCAAGGTCAATCCCGGCCAGGCTCTTGCGAGTAGAGATTAAAAAAGGGGTATCTGGCATAGCTGCTGCGGTTTTTGCTGCTGATGTGGCTTCAGAGTCGAAACTGTTGAAGAAAGGCCAGAAAGATCATGCGGTGGCGGGCGTCTTCTCCCGCGGTTGGGGAGAAGACGAGAGTATCTGGGGAAATCATTTGAATCCTGCCGACCATTGAGGGCTTCGGCAGTGGGTGCCAGAGAAGGGAGTGTGTAGGATGCTCGTATTGCGTCGTAAAGTGGGCGAAGCGATTGTCCTGAATGGGGTGATTACCGTCTATGTGCTGGCGGTTGAGGGGGAGCGGGTCAAATTGGGCATCAATGCGCCGCCTGACGTGGTGATTGTGCGTCAGGAATTGCTCGATGCCGTTTCTCAGGAGAACCGTGCTGCCCGCAGGCAGGGCCAGGGCGGCGAGGGCGAAGGCGACGCGGGCAATGAGGGATCAGGCCAGGAGCCTCCTCCCGGTGGCAGTGGTCGCCGTGATCTACGGGCGATGTTGAACCGTGCCCTGTCGACGCCCGATGGCACGCTCTCTCCGCGCAATGGGCACGTGGCAGAGCCAGTAATCGATAGCCCGCGTCTTCAGCGGCGTCAGGAGAATGCTCCGCCTCGGCAAGGCCAATCCGAGGAATCCGAAGATGACGCATCCGATGCCGGGCAGTCAAAGCGCGCCTGAAGTGTGACACCGTTCGGAAGAGAGGTGCCTGAGCGCCCCGGCAGCGTGGGCCGACGCTCAGGAGAAGCGCCTGTTGTGCTCGTCTAGGGGGAGCAACGACGGCGCTGCTTCGGGAGCGTTTGCCTGCACCCGGCAGATAGGGAGAGTCACGTTGCTCTGATGATGCGGTAGAGGTGGGCTGCGGGTGTCGACCAGAGCAGCACCAGTCGCGGTGAGTGTTCAGTGCCGCCCCAAAGGGCATCTTGCGCGCGGCTATGCAGCGTTTCGAGCAGCAGATAGGTAGCGTGGTAACGATCAGCGGCCTGGAGCATCACAGGAATATCCTGGTCAGGTAAGGCGATGGCATGCTGACCAGTTGCCAGATAGTAATCAGGCGGATCAGAAACCATCATAACGGGCAGGGCGCTCGCCGAAGCGCCTTGCCCGTTCGTTTTGTCCGCCGTGCTGGCGGCGCTGCTGAAATCACGGGCGACGATTGTACCAACTTGCTGATAGACATGATAGGTGTTGTCCCAGGTCTGGGCGTTGGAGGCAATGATGACAATGGAGAGGACCGCCGAAAGCGCGATGGTTGCCGCCAGATAGACCCTGCGCCGTCCAGCCGCGCGCTCTTGGGCGAATGGGCTGGGCCGTCGGCGCGCCAGCCAGTTGATGACCGTATCCAGGCCGTAGATGGTTGCCAGGCTGAGAAAGGGCAGCAGGGGAATAAACGAATGGAGCAGTGTGCCGCGCTGGCTGGGGAAGGTGAAAACCAGCGAGAGGCCCAGATAGAGCAAGATGAGATAGAGCAGCCAGGGCAGCGCTTGTGGGGCGCGGCGTAAGCGCCAGAGGCCGATGGCAGCAAAGGGCGCGGATGCAAACTCCAGAATCGCCAGGATGGCGAGGCCGTTCTGCCCCAGCGCCCCCAGCTTCGAGAGCAGGATGTTGCCCCAGCCCCAGGCCAGGTAGTTCTGCAAGGAAATGTCTTTCCCATAACTGAAGAAATCGTTGTAGGTGGTCAGCCAGATGGTCTGTGTTCCGCCGGGCGGCAAAATGGCCCCGGCGACGATGAGATTGCGCGCAAACCAGGGTGACATCACCAGCAGATAGAACGCCAGCAGCCCCAGCAGCGAAATCCAGGGCAGCGCTGTTGGCCTTGCATCGGCTGGAGGCCCATCAGTTTGCTCAGTAATCTGTCCTCTCGCTCGCCAGGCGCGATAGCGCGTGCTCCCGAAGCCGACGAGCGCAATCACCAGCAGCAGCGGCGCGTCGGCACGCGAGAGGTGCGCCAGTCCAATCCAGAGGCCCGCCAGAGCAAAGCGCCAGGCCCGCCCTTTCATCCCCTGTCCTAAAAAAATCAGGGCCAGCCCTGCCGTCCAGGCGTATATCCCAAAATTGTCGCTGAAGACGAAATAGAGCGGATAATAAAAGCCCGCGCAGAGCGTGAGCAGCGCTGCTCCCAGAGCATAGCGGCGACTGTGAAACCAGTCCCAGCCCAGCCAGTAAGCCAGCAAAGGCAGCGCCCCACTCAGCAGGACGCTGGGAATCTGGGCAACGTGCCAGGAAACGCCGAAGATAAGAAAAAAGGGAACGATGATCAGAGAGGCCAGCGGCATCCAGTAGAGGTTGCTTGGATGGACCACATTTGCCGCCGGAGTGAGATAGGTCAGGATGAAATCTTCGGTAAAGCCATGGCCCGTCGCAATATTTTTCGCCACATCGTAGTAATAGGCGGCGTCGATGTAGCCCGGCTGATCGAAGAGCGCGGCGGTGATGCCGCGCGCCAGCAGCCCCAGCCCCAGCAAGATGACATAGTCACGGCGGCGCTGCGCAGCGGTAAAAGGCCTGGCCGTTGTGTCTGGGGCGGCCAGGGTCGTCGTGCCCTGGCCTGATGCTGCGCGCTGCTCGTCGCTCATGGCGCGCCCCGCTCGTAGATCGTGTATTCGCCTACCTGATAGACCTTCGGCCAGCTTTCGACCAGCGTCAGCAGCGGCTTCACCTGGGGCGCTTGATCTGGCGCGGCCAACGCGCGCCAGAAGTCATCCACGATGGCGAAGCGCGCATTGGCAGCGGAAGGGGCGAAGGCAAAGCGGTCCGGCGTCAGGTCAGCCGGGTAGAAGGCGATGCCCTGGCCGCTGTAGGCGACGCTTTGCAAAGGCTCTGTTGCCAGGATGCCGGTCTCGTGGCCGCTGCTGTCTTCCGGGTCATCGAGCAGCCAGGCCACCTGCGGCGAGCAGAGTACCACATCGCCAGCCTGGGCATGCGTCAGAATATAGCTGGCCGCGCGCTCGGCATCAGTGGGGTGAACAGCGAGGCTGGTATCGATGCGCGTATGCAGCCCATTGGCGATGCCCACCGCGTCGGCGGCCATGGTAATGCCCAGTGGCGAGATCAACGCCAGGAAGAGGATGAGCGCCACGCTAAAACGCTTGAGCTTTGGCAGCCAGCGCGCGCCAGCGGTCAGCTTGCCAAAGAGTGTGTCCCACCAACTGTTCAGCCAGGTATACAGCGTCGTGATGCCGCGATCAATCGCCAGGCCAGCACCCAGGCCAAACCAGGGCAGCAGCGGAACGCCGCTGTGGAAGTAGGGGTTGAGGTCGCGGACCTTGAGGAGAGCAATAAGCATCAGGGTCAACGCCACAAAGACCAGGCCGCGCAGCCGGGCATCGCGAATGAACCATAGGCCGATCAGCCCCAGGATGACCCAGGGGTCCAGCGAGAGCAGATGCTGAAAGTTGATGATCACATTGAGCGCCTGCACGATGGGGTTACCCCCCCCCGCGCGTGCGGCGGTGGCGGCCAGATCGCTCAGAAAGGTAGCGGGCGTTGCCGCCAGCAGTGCCAGCAGGCCCAAGGTGGGGATGCCCAGGCCGATGCCTGCCGCCGTCCAGATGTGGCGCGGGCGAACGCGCCAGGCCACCAGGATGACGAGCAGCGGCAGGAACGCGCCCTCGTAATCGCTCAGGACGGCCAGCGCGCCCAGCACTGAAGCCACCAGAAGCCAGCGATATTCGCGCGTTTCCAGATAGCGCCAGCAGGCGTAAACGCCCAGAAAGGCCACCAGCATCAGTTGGCTGTAGGTGTAGCCCCAGCGCGTATTATCCAACGCAAGCGGTGCGATGGTAAACGCGAGCGCGCCCCAGAGTGCCGGACCCGGCCCAAACATGCGCCGACCCAGGGTCAGCAGGGCAAGCGTCGTGAGCAGGCTGTAGAAGACGGCCAGCAGACGCAGCGTCAGCATGCTGTAGCCAAAGAGCCGGATTGCCAGCGCCAGGATGAGATAAAACAGCGGCGGATGCTGGACAAAGGCGGAAGTCAACGCGAACATGCGCAGGCGGCCATGCAGCAGATTCCAGGCGATGTCGAGGTTATAGCCCTCGTCGCTGTCCCAGCCGGGCGTCTGTGCCAGGTGAACGAGGTGCAGCGCGACGGAGAGCGCCAGGATAACCACGGCAGCGCCCAGCAGCCCCCAACGCTCCCGGCGCTGTTTGCCGCGATCTTTGGCCTGCTGATCGGTTGGCGTGGCCTCGGCCACTTGTAGCGCCTGCTCTTGCAAATCGGTCATCCTGATTCTGCCTATCCCCCAATCATGGGAAAAGAGCGATACTGTCTGGACCAGTATAGCGGAAATGGGTGATTATACTGCGGTCATCCCCCAATAGTCCCAGGCACGCCCTTACTAAAATAGGCTGCTTGACAGAATGCCAGGCCGCCCATATACTCATCTTAAGATAAAATAGCTGAGTTCATCTACGACAAACACTCGCCTATCGCTTCACATATACAGAAGGGAAGCAGGTATGCCGATGATCTATGCACTTGCCAGCGGTGTGACGCTCAACCTGACCCTTCCCCCCACGACTGAAGGTAAGATTGTGCTGGGGCTGACCTGGGCAGCTACGCTGCTGGTTGCCATTCTGCTCATCGCGGCCCTGCTGCCGCTCCTGCTGCGCAGGCCCCCGCCCGGCGATGACAACGAAGGGCGCGCTCCTGCCTGGTTTCGCCTCTTTTTTGCCGCCACCTGTGTTGGGTTGGGGCAGGCGGTGATGGCAATTATCTGGGTCTTCGTCCAGGCCAACAGCTTCAGCCAGCCCGACCTGGCGGCACAGTATACGCCTCGCGGGGCGGTGCTGATCGTGGCGCTGGCAGGCTTGCTCGCGCTGTTCTATGATTCCTCCAGCAATTCAGCGCAGCGGCTGGCGCGCGGCCAGGCGCGGCTGCGCGGGCCGTTTGAGACGCCCATTATCGGCTTGCTGACGCCCACCGAAGAGCGCGTCTGCACGGCCTATGGGCGCATGAATGGGCGTATCTGGCTGCTGGTTCCCTTCCAGATTCTGTTGACGGCAGGCATCATCGTGCTGTCGCGCAAGGGCTTCTATCTTGACATCTGGCCGCTCATCCTGCCGTTTCTCTTGTGCTGGGGCTTTGCCCTGCTGGCTTTTCTCGTCGTCAATGCGGCGCTGCTGCGCCTCACCCGGCGTTCCCTCTCGGCCTATTGCCAGGAACTCGCAACGTTGGGCCGCAAATGGGTCGACGCGGTAGATGGCGAACTGCGGCTGGAGGGTCTGGGTCTGTATCAGCGCCTGGCGGACCTGGCCGATGCGGTGGGCAAAGAGCGGCTGCTGCAACAGGGGTCTGTCGAGGCAACAGAGGCCGTGGCCGAGGCCCGGCTCGTGCTGGCGCAGGCATCGCTGGAGCCTGGCGGTGAGGGCGTGAAGGACGCGACCCAATATCTGATTGGCGCGGTGGACCTGCGCGACCTGAAGCGCGGCGAGTGGTTGGGGCTGGGCTGGCTGCTGGCCTCAGATTATGTGCCGGAATCCTTGCTCAAAGATCGGGCGCGTTATGGACATTTCTTGCTCAGCTACTGCCGGGCCTGGATAGCGGCGCAGCACCAGCTTCAACAGAAGACCCCACTCAGTGCGGCAGTGAAAACCAATGTGCGCCTGGGGCTGGTCGTGAGCGCCCTGGAGCGGCGTGTTTGCGCCCTCGCTCCCGTCAATGCCGGTCAACAGCAGGCTGAGGCTGGCGAGGAAGGCAGTGCTGCCAGAGGGGAAAAAGCTGTGCCCTGGCGTGCCGATACGTTTCTGCCGGACCTGGCGGCGCGCCCGGACGTGCAACTGCTGCTGGCCTTGAACGAGGCCGTTGTGCAGCTTGATGGCACGCTTTCCTGGGCGCGCGTGAATGCCGGGCTGTGTCGGTTGGCGGTGGGCGATGCAGCGCTGGCGCGGGCGCATCTGGAGATTGCCGCCACGCAGCGCCGCGATGACCCGACCTTGCCGTTCTATCGCGCGGTGGCCTATGCGCGCGAGCAGCAAAGCAGTGAGGCGCTGGCACTGCTGGAAGAAGTGACTGCCAAAGAACAGGGCTGGTTCCTGGTGGTGCGCACCTATGCCGAAACGCTGCTGGAGGTCTTTCAAACGCCGCTGATTTCTCCGACGGCGACGGTTCCTATTCAGCCAATCAGCGCGGAACGCTGGAAGCGCGCGCGCGCGATCATCGACGGCGCGCTGCTGGAAGAGGAGATGCAGGCGAAGCTTCAACTGCCCAGCGCCGCGCCCATCTATATCGCGGCGGGCATGGCGGAACTGTTTGACAGTCGCCAACCGGCCCAGGCTGATGTCTGGTTCCGGCGCGCGTTGGGTGTGGACCGGCAGAACGCGCAGGCGTGGTATGGGCTGGCGCTGGCTTCCTGGGAACAGGGAAGTATCGAGGCCGCGCTCAACGCGGCGCAGGAGGCGATGCGCTATCAATCGCCGTATGTTCCGGCAGCCACGCTCTGCGCGCAAATATTGATGGTGCGCGGCGAAATGGCTCCGGCTCTGTCAATGGCCGAGCAAACCTTGCAGTTGCTGAACACTCCCGCCGTGGCGCAGATGCGCGCCGTGCATCATCCCCGGCTCTCTCCAGAGCGCGATATCTTGCTGCGCGTGAAGGGCCGCGCGGCCTTCGAGCAGGGGCGCTTTGCCGAGGCTTTTGCTGCGCTCGATCAGGTGGTGCGGCGCTATATCGACGCGCGCTTTTTCGCCGCCTGCGCCCTGTTCCACCTGGGGCGCTACGCCGAGGCGACGGAGCGGCTGAAAGACTACCTGGCGAGCAAAGAGGGAGCGCAAGATAGCCGTGGTTATCTCTATCTGGGATGCGCGCTCCACGCGCAGGGGCCGCAAAATCTGCGGGCGGCGCTGAATGCTCTGGATGCGTGTCTGGCTGGCGCAAGCCTGGGAACGCCCGAACGTCTGCGCGCGCTGCTGGAGCGAGGGCAAATCTACGAGGAGCGAGGGCAATTGGAGCAGGCCCAGCGCGATTACGAAGAGGCGCTGGAGATCGAGCGCGCGCCCGTCACCTGCTATGTGCTGGCGGCGCTCTATCATCGCTCGGGGCGCGATCAGGATGCTTATGATCTGCTGGCAACCGTCACGGGTGACGCTGGGGGCGCATCGGCAGAGAGGCCGGAAGCGTTGGCTGGGGCGAACGTTGGGAGCGGCGCGCCGGTTCCATCCGCGAACACGCTGGTCTTGATGCAGCCAAACGAGCCGGTGGAGGAGCAAATACGTCGTCTGATGGAGATTCTGCGCCAGCGCCTGGCGGAGAGCGCCGCGCGCAGCGAGCAGGAGGCTGCCCAGCAAGCGATTGCGGCTGCTCAGCAGCCAGCCGTCTCCGAGGAAGCCCTTGCTGCCGACGCTGCTGATCCTGTCCCTCCGCCAGCGGAGACCGTCACGGCCCCGCGCAAAACGAAGCGAACATCAACGAAGCCCAAGTCTGGCGCGAAGAAGTCTGCGCCTGTTGGGCAGGCCAGCGATGATATGCCCACCTTATCTGGAGAAGGCGCCCAGGCGCAAGTTCAGCGCGGCAACCTGGATGACGGCGCGCGCGAGGAGTAGCCGAGTGGCCTTGTTTTTGCGTGACGGCAGGGAAAGACGCTGGTGGTCTTTGGTATCCAGGAGGAACATACCATGAGCGGCGACAGGCAAGATTTTCTGGAACGCAGGGAAGCGCGGCAGCGGCGCGTGCAGCAGCGCTCCGGCCAAAACCTCGTGGCTGGCCGCACGCCCCAACCGGCTGGGCAGCTAAAGGCGCGCCCGCCCGCGCCCTCAGAGCAAAAAAGCGGCAGCGCATCTCAAACAGAAGTGGGAAAGACGCCCAAAAACAAAGAAGCTGCAAAGCGCCAAGCGCCTCGCGATGCCTCTGAGGCTGTGGAGGAGCGTTTGCCCGCCCGTGGACTGGTGGGCAGGCGCGCGGCAGCACGTCGGCGCGCGGAATTGGCGGGGCTTGCCGCCTTGCCACCGCAGCCGAAGCCGCCTTTGCTGTCGCGCGTGATTATGTGGGGCACGGTGGCAATCTGTGGCCTGCTGATTCTGGCGACGCTTGGCGAAGTCTGGACGGTGTACCGTCTGAATCAGCAGATCGATGCCAATCAGCAAACTGCCGCAGAGTTGCAGGCGCAGAATCAGCAGCTTTCCAATACAAACCAGCAGCTTCAGCAGCCCTCCACCATTGAGCAGGAAGCCCGCAAGCTGGGCTATATTTTCCCCGGCGATCAGCCGGTGGTGGTGGTGACCACCACGCCCGCGGCGACGCCATCATCGCACACAGCGCCGCCCGCGTCGAACTGGTGGGGCTTCTGGCCGGATTGGCTCAAGCTTTTCTTTGGGGGATGATGCGCGCCCGTGCCTGCTTCACGAAGGCTGTGCCCCCGCCAGCAGAATCAGCATCAGGGTGAAACCAGAAAAGAGAAATGCTATGCCGATTATAAAAGCGATGGTCAGGTTGCGATAAAAATTATCGTCGGCAGGCTCTTGTGGCTCGTCCTGGGAAATTGCCTGCGCCGCGTGTTCGAGCGGGTTTGCCATACTGGTCCTCCAAAAGCGTAACAGCGAGGTTGTGAGAGTGCCCGCTTCCTGCTATACTAGAAAGCAGGTGGTAAATCAGGCCTCCAAACTATAGTACACTAATTTGCGGCAGGAGGGCAACATGTCTCGGGGCATCGATTTCAGCAAGCTTCAGCCGGAGCCGGAAGAACCGCGCGGGCCGGTGCGTCATATCGCGCATATCGGGCAGGGGATGAGCGTGCAAGAGTTTCTGGAGCACGCCAACTATCCATTTTATGGGCTGCTGCTGCCCAGCCCGGGCGAGAGTAAGCTCAATCAATATATTCGCACGTCCTGGGAAGAAATCCACAGCATGAGCGGCGCGGCATGCCTGCTGCTGACGACCCTGGTTCCTGCACAGCCCAGCAAAGATCAGCGCGAGTTTTTGACGAATCTAGTGGGCGATGAGGCGAAAGCGAATCAAGCCTGGAAGGAATATCGCTACAGCCCGGAGCAGGTGGCAAAGGATGTCTATCCGCTGGCGCAGCAGTCCCAGATTGGCTATGATAAACTGCCCTGCCTGGTTTTGATGTCCGATCTGAATTCCAATCAGCGCATTATTCAGCGCCTGCCCGATTGGGACGAGGAGAATCTGCGCCACTTTTTTGAGGCGTTATTTACCAGCATCAACAACCACATGCGCGAGCCTGACCCACAGCAGCGCTATCAAGCGTTGAAAAGAGATTTGGGCTTTGGTTTTCAGTTGAGGCAGCAGGCAGGAGACGCGCTGCGCACCATCCATGAGACGGTGGTCAAGGTGGACTGGTCAGAGGTCATTCAAGCCACGCTCACCAACAAAGAGTTGATGGCTGGCGCTATGAAGCTCTTGCTGGGCGTGTTGGGCTTCGGGGCTGCATAATTTCAGCCCGGGCGCGGCTATCCAGGTCGCGCCTTTGCCATGCGCGCTTTCGTCGGTCGCTCGCTCGTGCCTGGGCTGTTTATGGCGAGATGCGCTAAAGCGGCATAGTCGCTTTTGGCAGGATGTAGGCTTGCGCGCGGCCTTGCTATCTGCTACATTAACTCCATTATTTCAAAGCATTTGGCTCTGAGGGCCTTCTTTTTCATCTTTCCTGAAGCACACACGTTTGTCCTGATCTCTTTGTTTGAGATGGTTGGAGATTTGCTTATAGCCACATTGCCCGGAGAGAGGAACCCATTTCGATGATTCCTGTTGACCTTTCCCATACGCGCGTAATCGATCTATCCCAGAATTGGGATATGCACACCCCCGGCTTTGCCACCTACGAAGGCCCGACAATCAAGTGGATTAAACGGGTAGCTTTTGATAAAGTGGGCGGCCAGCATATTGCCTCCACACTGCATGTGGGCACGCATCTGGACGCACCCATGCACTTTGTCACCAACGGGCAAGATATTGCCAGTATCCCCGTCGAAAAGTTGTTTGGCCCGGCGGTGGTGGTCGATCTCGAAAAGATGGGCGTCGGCGACTATCAACTCTATGGGCCAAACCATTTCGAGGAATGGGAGCGCAAGACCGGCATTCGCATCGAGCGCGGCGATATTCTAGTGATTCATACCGGCTATCACAAGTATTACCCCAGCAATTGGTATGGCGAAAGCGAGTACGACGAGACGCGCTATTTCATCAAGCATCCGGGGCCAACACGCGAGTTTGCCGACTGGGTGCTGGAGCGTGGCATCTCGTGGCTGGCGGTGGATGTCGGCTCTGCCGATCACCCCATGAATACGGTCATTCGCAAGGTGCGCCCCGATCTGGCCGAAGAGGCCGAGCAAGTGCTGGGCCGCAAACTGGATGATATCTTTCCCACGCGCGATTATCAGGTGATGCACTATCACCTCTTCCCACGCAATGTCTTTCACGCCGAAAACGTCGGCGGGCAGATTGATGATGTGCTCGACCAGCGCCTCTGGATTGGCTGTTTTCCCTGGCGCTTTGCCGGTGGCGAGGCGGCCTTCTGTCGCGTGGTGGCCTTTGTGCAGGCATAGCAAGTGCGGCATCGGGAGGGCGCAAATCGGTGAAACCAGCAGCATTTACCTATTATGATCCGACGACGACAGCCGAAGCGCTGGCCCTGTTGGGAGAACTGAGCGAGGACGCCAAAGTGATGGCCGGGGGCCAGAGCCTGATGCCGATGATGAATATGCGCCTGGCGCGGCCAGCGGCGATCATCGACATCAATCGGGTGAGCGAACTGGCCTACCTCAATGAAACCCAGGATGGGCTGTCGATTGGGGCGCTGACCCGCCAGCGCGCCGTCGAGCGTTCCGTGGCGGTCAAGCAGCGCTTCCCACTGCTGGCTGAGGCCATCCTATCCATCGGCCACCCGCCGATTCGTGCTCGCGGCACCATTGGCGGCAGCCTGGCCCATGCCGACCCGGCGGCGGAGCTACCAGCGGTGCTGCTGGCGCTGGATGGCTGGGTACAGGCCAGCAGCGCACGCGGCACGCGCCAGATTGCCGCCGCTGACCTTTTTGTGGGGCCGCTGGCGACCTCCCTTGAGCCAGATGAACTGCTGACGGAGGCATATTTTCCTGCCTTGCCGCCAGGAACCGGCACCGCATTTCTGGAAGTGACCCGCCGCCACGGCGATTTTGCGCTGGTTGGCGTGGCTGCCTGCCTGACGCTCGATCAACAGGGCGTCTGCACGAGAGTTTCGATTGCCTTGCTGGGCGCAGGCGACACGCAGACCCGCGCGTCGGAGGCCGAAGCGTGTCTGCTGGGCCAGTCAGTAAGCGAGCCAGCGATTGAGGCGGCTGGGGCAGCCGCGATGGCGTCGCTGGAACCGATGGGCGATATTCACGCCTCGTCCGCGTATCGTAAGCAGGTGGCAGGCGTGCTGACGCGCCGCGCGCTGGGCATCGCCTGGGAGCGCGCCAAAGGAGCCAGCTATGAGTGAGCCAACCACCGCAGCGCAGACCAGGACACTACACCTCACCGTTAATGGCAAATCTGTTTCTGGCGTGGCCGAACCGCGCCTGCTTTTGAGCGATTTTTTGCGCCACGAGCTTGGGTTGACGGGCACACATGTGGGCTGCGAGCATGGCGTCTGCGGCTGCTGCACGGTGCTCTATAACGGCGAGCCAGTGCGCTCGTGCTTGATGCTGGCGGTGCAGGCCGATGGGGCGAACATCATGACGGTGGAGGGTCTGGCGAATGGCGACGGCTCGCTGCACCCCATTCAGCAGGCGTTTCTAGATTGCCATGGGCTGCAATGCGGCTTCTGCACGCCCGGCTTTTTGATGAACACCTACGCCTTTTTGAAAGAGCACGCGGCGCAGGATATGACCGATGAAGAGATTCGCGTGGCGCTGGCCGGAAACCTCTGCCGCTGCACCGGCTATCAAGGCATCGTGCGTGCAGTGCGTCAGGCCGCGCAAGTCATGCAGAAATAGCAGCGCCCACCCCATCGGCGAATACAATCTGCCGAAGCCTTGGAGAACACTATGACCACAAAGTTGCTCGGCGAACCCGTCAAGCGGCTCGAAGACCCGCGTCTGTTGAAGGGCCAGGGCCAATACGTCGACGATATTCACCGTCCCGGCATGCTGCATGGTGCGGTCTTGCGCAGCCCCTATGCCCACGCGCGCATCAAGGGCATCGATGTGAGCAATGCGCTGGCGCTGCCGGGTGTGCATCTTGTCTTGTCGGCGGCTGATCTTGGCGAGGCGGGAGGCCCGCTGCCGCTGCTTATTCCACATCCGGCGCTTACCGAGCCGCGCACGCAGCGTGCGCTGGCCGTCGATGAGGTGCGCTATGTTGGCGAGGCGGTGGCCTTTGTCGTGGCGACAAATCGCTATGTCGCCGAAGATGCACTGGAACTGATCGAAGTGGACTACGAGCCGCTGCCCGTCGTCAGTGTCCTCGATACGGCGACCAGAGAGGATGCGCCGCTGGTACACGCGGGCGTAGAACGCAACATCGCCGCGCATCTGGTGCAGACGGTGGGCGACCCTGATGCAGCCTTTGCGCGGGCGGCCCATGTGGTCAAGGGGCGCTATCGCATGGACCGGGGCGCGGCCAACCCGATGGAGACGCGCGGCATTGTGGCCGAGTGGAACGATGCTGAGCAGTCCCTGACCTGCTGGATTTCGACGCAAGGGCCAATTCCCATCAGGAACGGCCTGGCGATGCTCTTCGGCCTACCAGAACATAAGGTGCGCGTGATGGCGCCCGACGTAGGCGGCGGCTTCGGCCCCAAGATCATGATGTTTTATCCCGAAGAGATTCTGGCTCCGGTGGCCTCGATGCGCCTGAAGCGCCCCATCAAGTGGATTGAAGACCGCATGGAGCATTTTATCTCCACCAACCACGAGCGCGAGCAGATTCACGACATCGAGGTGGCCTTTGATGCCGATGGGCGCATCCTGGGCGTGCGCGATACCTTTCTGCACGATACCGGCGCGTTCAGCCCCTACGGCATTATCACGCCGTTGATTACTGCCACCCAGGTGCCCAACAACTACAACGTTCCCAACTATCGCGTCGAGTTTACCGTGGCCTTTACCAATAAAGTGCCGGTCAGCCCCTATCGCGGCGCGGGCCGACCCCAGGGCGTGTTTGCCATGGAGCGCCTGCTGGACAAAGCTGCCGCTGCACTCGGCCTGGACCGCGCCGAGATTCGCCGCCGCAACTTTGTGCAGCCCGACGAGTTCCCCCACGATGTCGGCCTGATCTTTCAGGATGGCGGGCCAACCACCTACGACAGCGGCAATTATCCCGAGGTGCAGGCGCGAGCGCTCAAGATGATTGGCTGGGATGGCTTCAAGAGCCAGCAGGCCGAAGCGCGAGCGCAGGGGCGTTACCTGGGCATTGGATTGGCAAATTATGTCGAGGGTACCGGCATCGGCCCCTACGAGGGGGCGCAGGTGCGCGTCGACGTGCGCGGCCATGTCTATGTCTCTACCGCCGTTTCGACGCAGGGCCAGGGCCACTACACCACGTTTGCGCAGATCGCGGCAGATGAGCTGGGTGTCCCGCTGGATCGGGTAACCGTGACCACCGGAGATTCGACGCAGTTTCGCTGGGGGTCGGGCACCTATGCCAGCCGAGGGCTGACGGTGGCGGGCAATGCTGTCGGGCTGGCGGCGCACGCGGTGCGCGAGAAGGCCGCGCAGATTGCCGCCGATCTGCTGGAGGTCAGCCCGGAAGACCTGGAGTTTGAGCATGGCATCGTCTCTGTGAAAGGATCGCCAGGCCGTTCCTATTCGCTGGCGGCGCTGTCTGTGGCATCGAACCCGCTGCGCTATGCCTATGGTGAAGTGCCCAAATTGCCGCCGGAGCCGCTGCCGCGCCAGGGTCCGGCGCTGACCTCTGGCCGAGAGCCGGGGCTGGAGGCCATTCGCTACTATAGCCCGCCGCATGCGGCCTTTGCCAGCGGCTGCCACGCGGCTATTGTCGAGGTAGACCTTGATACTGGAATGGTGAAAATTCTCAAATACGCAGTGGTACATGACTGCGGCGTGATGGTCAACCCGATGGTCGTGGAAGGGCAGGTCTATGGCGGCGTGGCCCAGGGCGTCGGCGGCATGCTCTATGAAAAGCTGGACTACGACGAAGAGGGCCAGCTTCGCAGTGGCACCTACATGGACTTCCTGATGCCCTACGCCACCGAGGTGCCGCATATCGAAACCGACCATGTGGAGACGCCTTCGCCACTGAATCCGCTGGGCATCAAGGGCGCGGGCGAAGCCGGGGCCATTCCGACGCCCTCGGCCCTGGCGTCGGCCATCGAGGATGCCCTTTCGCCGTTGGGCATCCAGGTCACGCAAGCGCCGCTGCCGCCCGATACGCTGCGCGCCATGATTGCTGAAAAGCGCGCGCCAGCGCGCTGATAGTTGCAGAGCAGGCCGCTTATGTCGATACGTGCCGTCATCTTTGATCTCATGGATGTGTTGCTGCTGGCCGAAGACAAAGATACCTGGCATCAGTGGGAGGCCAGCGCGGGCGTTGCCGAAGGTGGACTGGCGCGGGCCATGTTTCAGTCGCCACAGTTTCCGGAGGCCATTTCTGGCGATGTGCCTGAAGTTGCCCTCTGGCGCGACGTGGCGCAGACTCTGGGCGTGACTGACGAGCCAGAGCGCCTGGCCGCCGTCTTCTACGCAGCCTTTCGCTTGAACAATGGATTAGTGGAGTTCATTCGCGCGTTGCGGCCACGTTACAAAACCACCATCCTGACCAACACGCCATCAGATATGCGGGCCATCCTGACCCAACGCTTTCATCTGGACCGCGAAGTTGACGCGATCATCATCTCTTCTGAGGAAGGGATGAGAAAACCGCAGCCAGAGATGTTTCAGCTTGCGCTGGCCCGGCTGGGCGTGACAGCGCCGGAAGCCGTCTTCGTCGATGATGAGGCGCGGTATATCGCCGCCGCGCAGGCGCTTGGCATGTATGCGGTGCCGTTTCAAGACAACGCTCAGGCTATTCCAGAACTAGAGCGCCTGCTGCGTCAGCATGGGTAGCATGGAAAGAAGCGGACGGTTGGCAGAGCCAGCGCCGTCCGCTCCATCCAACGCAGCAGCGTTAATCATCGCTGGTTTCATAGACCGGGCGGCGGAAGCAATCGCCAAGCTCCGCGTTGACCAGGGCCGAGTTGGTCCACAGGTCGCGGCTGAGGATGTGATGCGTTCCGTTGCAATAGGGCTTGTCACACCGTTTATAATGGCTCTTCTCGAAGATCAGGTTCTCGTCCTCAACACTCACCCAGATATGCTTGCGGGAATAGCCGTCGCCCCATTTCAGCAGCAAACCGCCCTGATATTCATCGAAACGCCCCTGGCCGTAGAGAAAATCGCGGTTGAAGCGGTTCAAGATGGGGCGCACTTTGCTTTCGTTGATGATCTGCGCGGCGTTGGGGCTGAGTTTTGTCGTCGCGCCAGCGTCCAGGTCACCCTGGGGAATCGAAAGCTGGCGCGAGGACTGCTGCGCTTCCTGAATCATCTCCTGAACGTAGGTAGCCTCTTCGTCGCTCAAGCTGTGCGATTCGCCAAAGATTGGCGACTTTTTGGGCGGATAATTTGAACCTGGCATGGCATGCTCCATAAGCTACAGGTGGCCCGAATCGAGCGTTGGAGCCACTCCGGCGCTCGCCTGGGCCAGGCAGCACTCTACTGATTGGCATCCTTTCTTGTCGATAGTCTACCATGTGTATGTGTCCCGCTGCCAATCAGCAGGACGGCGAAAATGTTCCTTTGAGCAAGCCAGAAGTGATATATGCTTATGCTGCTGGCCCGATTGCCAACCAAACCGATGGTGATTTCGGCCTGCGACGCAGGACATCACTCATATCCGAAAAGGCATTGTAGATGCGCCAGAGCAGCCCGTACTTTTTCGCCAGCGTTTGTTCGGCCAGGGCCTCGTCTTCTGGTGCGGTCAAGATGCGTGCCGTGCCTTCATTGGCAGGGCCAGTTACTTTCCCGTTAAATGTACAGGGTGCGAACGTTACCCGCGCCGTATGGCGAATGCGCTTGACTTTGCCCGCCTCCGGAAATGTGAAGAGGTAGACGGTCCCGTCCCGTTCAGCAAACCAGACCGGCGTGGCAACCGGCATGCCGCTTTTGCGGAACGTGGTCAGGCTCATGTAGCTCGCTTTATGAAGCTGCGCGAAAGGTGCCGTCTGGGTTGACATGGTCAGATTCCTTTTGGCTGGGCCATTTTCATTCGCCCATAGCTTTGATGATAACGCGCTTGGGGCGCTGTCCGTCAAACTCGGCATAGAAGATGCGTTGCCAGGTGCCCAGGTCCATCCGTCCCGCAGTGATGGGCACGATTACCTCATGATGCACCAGCATGGATTTGAGGTGCGCGTCAGCGTTGTCTTCGCCGGTCTGGTGGTGCCGATAGTCGGGCTTCGCTGGAGCCAGATGCTCTAGCCATTGCATAATGTCGCTGTGCAGGCCAGGCTCGTTGTCGTTGACGAAGACGCCCGCCGTGATGTGCATGGCCGAAACCAGCACAAACCCCTCCTGGATGCCACTTTCGCGCACCGCCTCGGCTACCTGCGGCGTGATGTGCTGGAGTTCGCGGCGCTTTTTTGTGTTGAACGTGAGATAGGTCGTGTGAACGTTCATCGGACGTGCTCCTCAGTGCTTCTGGGGTGGTGTGTGCGCTGGCTCAGCCCATCGCGCCGCTGAATCGACTCCAGACGGCCTGGGGCTGCCAGATCACTGTTTTGCCAAGAAACATACGCGCTCCCCGTCGAACGTCAGTGAATCCCTGCCGTTTGAGATATGCCTGCCCAGCCAGATTTTCGACTGGAATCGCACACATCATCTCTGTTGCATCCCCAGCGCCAGCGATGGCTCGTCTGATCTCCAGCAGCACACATCCATCTTCTGGTGCCAGGGCAATGCCTGGCCCTTCGCCCCAGGGCGTCGGGAGAAAGAATCCCCTGAGCTTCTGCGTCTGTTCGCCAACCAGCACAACGCCACCCTGCGCAAAGGCAAGCAGTTGTGGCGAGCGGTCCTCGCCGGTGACCTCGCGATCAAGCTTGCAGATAGCTGGAAGGTCGCTTTCTTGGAGCGCGTGCAGCCGCACAGCGGAGGGAAAGGTTGTGACGCTCTGGCCCTTCATGAATTGATAGAACGTCTCTACCTGAAAGCCAAGCTTTTCATAGACGGGATAGCCCGCCTCGGTGGCAATCAGCAGCACCGATTGGCACTGCTGCGCCAGCAGATACTGGCTGGCGGCGCGTGTCAGCGCCGCGCCAATTCCCTGGCGCTGATAGTCTGGCGAGACGATCACATGACCCACCCACCCCACCGGCCCGCGCTGGATAGCCACCGCCGTGCCTACGACCGTTCCATCGACTTTTGCCACAAAGGGGGAGCAATGCGGATGCTGGGCGTAAAATGAAAAGATGGGGCGTTGGTCCCCCCATCCGGCGCTGTTGGCAGCCGTAATGGCCGCCTCAAGTTCTGATGTTGCCATCGGCTCAATGTCCAAAGCGTATCTCCTTCAGCAGCACGTTTTGTATCAAAAAGCATATAACGCTTGATGCCGAGGGTGCAACCAGCACCAGCAGCACGCCGAGACGACCCACCGTCTCGGCGTGCTGCTGGTGTCAGACTTGCCAGGTCTCTAGCTGCGGATGCTTTCCAATTCCTGGCTGGGGCGTTCCACTACCTCGTCGCCAGCAGCAGCCAGCGCCAGGGCTGGCCGTTCCGCTTCGCTGAAGCCGACGCGCTGCCAGATCGCGCGCAGCGGCCTGGGCGCCCACCAGTTCCAGCGCCCCAGGAGCCGCATCGTCGCGGGCACCAGCAACGCGCGCACCAGCGTGGCATCCATGATGACCGCAATTGCCAGCCCCACGCCGATCTCCTTGATGAAGATGATCTCCGAGGTGCTGAAGGCGGCCAGCACCACCGCGAAGAGCAGCGCGGCGCTGGTGATGAGCCAGCCAGTGCGTTGCAGCCCCGACGCCACCGACGCGCGATTATCGCCGCTCTTGTCGAACTGCTCTTTGATGCGGCTGAGCAGGAAGACCTCGTAGTCCATCGACAGGCCAAAGGCCAGCGCGAAGATCAGAATGGTCTGTGTGCCGTCGATGTTGCCATTGGACTGGAAGGCGAGCAGGTTCTGGAAATGCCCATCCTGGAAAATCCAGACCAGCGCGCCGAACGTCGCCGTCAGCGAGAGCGTATTGAGCACAATCGCCTTCAGCGGCATGACCACCGAGCCGGTCATCAAGAAGAGCAGGACGAAGATTGCCAGCGCCATCACCAGCAGTGCGTAGGGCAGCGTCGCCCGCAGGTTCGTGAACAAATCCATCTGGAACGGCGTTTCGCCAGCGACCAGCGGTTGAAAGCCAGCTGGAGTGTGCAGAGCGCGAATCTGGTTCACAACCTGTTCTGTCGCGCTGGAGAACTCCGCCGACTGCAAGGATACTGTCAGCCGGGTGGCGTCGCCGTTTGCCAACTGTGCGGCCACTGCCGCAAACTGCGGGTTCGCGCTGGGGTTGGCATACAACTGCTGATACTGCGCCAGCGAGAGCGACGGGTCAGCGGTCACCAGGCTTTGGACCTGCACCACGCCGGGCATGGCTTCGATCTCGCGCACAAACGCATCCAGGCTCGCCAGATTCTCAGATGAGAGGGCGCTGCCTGGCGTGCGAATGACGATCACCAGTTGTGATGCGCCCTGCTGCGCGAAATCCTGCGCCAGCCGGTCAGTTGCCACGCGTGTTTCCTGTCCGGCGGGCAGAACGTGGACATCCGGCGTCGTGAATGAGGCATGCAGGAAGGGCGTCCCCAGCAGGACCAGGAGAGCAATCACCCCTAGCGCTACCGGCGCCGGGAAGCGCATCACCGTCTGCGAAAGGCGGTACCACGCGCCGCGTGCCTCGCCCTGGCTGGCTGTGCGCCTGGACCGGAAAACGCTGCGGAAGAGGCGTTGAACCGAAAGCGCGTTGACACGTCGGCCCAGCAGTGCCAGGACTGCGGGCAAGATCGTCAGCGCGGCCAGCATTGCCACCAGCACGGCCCCAATCGCACCCAGGCCCATGCTGCGCAGGAACCCTTCGGGGAAGAGCAGCAAACTCAGCAAACTGACGCTGACGGTCAGGCCAGAGAATAAGACCGTGCGCCCGGCAGTCGCCAGGGTGCGTTGCAGTGTGCCGCGCACGTCGCTTTCGTCGCGCGCCAGTTCTTCGCGGAAGCGCGTCACGATAAAGAGCGCGTAATCAATCGCCAGTCCCAGGCCCGTCACCGTGACGACGTTCACGGCAAAGACCGAAATATCGGTCAGGCTGGTCAGCGCGCGCAAGATGGCGAACGCGCCGACAATGGCGATGCCTCCAATGACCAGGGGCAGGAGGGCCGCGATCAGCCCACCAAAGACGATGAAGAGCAGGAAGCCCACAATGGGGAAGGTGATGATTTCGGCATGCTCAAGGTCGGCGCTGATCTGCGCGCTGACAGCGACATTGACGGGGACATTGCCGCCAATGGTGATCTTCAGCGCTGATGAGGTTATCAGTGGCAGCAGCGTTTTGTAGTCTTTCTCTTTAGCGGTCTCATCCTGAGGCTTCAATTGTATCGCCGCAAAGGTTTCGTGTCCGTCGCGCGAGAGGAAGGTCGCGTTATGCGTCGAATAATAGGACGTAACCGAGGCCACCTCTGGCCGTGCTTTCAGCGTATCAAGCAACTGCGAGGCCGCGCTCACAAAAGCGGGATCGGTTGCCTTGAGGGTGTCGCTTTGCATCAAAAGCACGACATCGATTACTGCGCCGCCGAACTTCTGGTCCAGCAGGTTCTGCGCCTGCGTTGACTGGCTGTTGGGGTCTTGGAAGCCGCCGCTTTTGAGCGTCCCAAAGACGCCGAAGCCGAAGACGCTCGCAGCCAGGATCAGCGCGAGGCCGCCGAGCAGCACGGCCCCACGCGCGCGATAGAGGAATCCGCCGAGTCTGGTCAACATGTTGCCATCCCTTCTGAATGAACTTCATTCACCCATGACCGTAGGAAAACGTTGCTATCACTATAATGGGAGTGGGTCGCGTTATCAGGAAGGGCGGAGGCACTTCCTGTTCTATGGGCTATGAATGAAGTTCATTCATAGCCGGGCAAAAAGAAACAACTCATTTGCCTCTACGATGGAGGGGACGCGGAAGTTGCACATTACTGCGTCTCACTTTTGCGCACCCTCGGTCTGCTCTTTTGTGGACACAAGCGGTGGGCCGAAAAAGAGCCGCTCGACCATCTCAATCAATCGCTCGCGATAGAGTTCTTCGTGTTCGCCGTGATCGACGCCAAAGCACTGTTGCAACACCGTATTCACCAGCCCGGTGAGCATCTGGGCGTAGCTGGCTGTATCAAAGGGTGGAACCAGCCCCCGTTCGATGACCTGTTGGAAGTAGCCATCGAGCGCGTCTGCGATTTGCTTCTCCGCGCTGCGGAGCTGCGTCATCTCCTCCGGCGAGGGTACATTGACCTGGAAAAGCGACATGACCCCAATATTTTGCCGACATTTATAAAATGATTGCTCAATGAGCAACCGTGGCACTTGCCGAATCGGCATGTCCAGCAATTCAGGCGACTGCATGGTCAGCGCCAGAGCGGCATTCACCGAGACCGAAACCTCTATTAAAATCTGTCGCTTGTGCTGAAAATAGAGATAGACCGTTCCGACGCCGACCCCCGCTACACGCGCGATCTCTGCGATAGTCGTCTCTTCGTACCCCTGTTTCGCAAAGAGTGTGCGCGCGGCCTCGATGATGGCTTCGCGTTTGCCGCGCGTGTCATCGCGTTCAGGTTTGTCACGAGCATCGCTGCGTGTTAGTACCGTCATAGTGCCTTTCTTACAGCTATGAATGAACTTCATTCATAAGATAACTTGAGATACAAAAAAAGTCAAGCCTTTTCTGAGTGCATATTGTATCATCCTTTGTCATGCTCCAACGGCGGCAATTTCTGCCGCTGGGGCTAGCGGCAGGTCTGGCTGGTAGGCGTGCGCCTGGGCATCGGCAGCCAGCAGCACACCAAAGCGCCAGATATAGCGCCCTACACCGACGCCGTTGACCTGGCCGCGCAGTTCGCAGCCTTCCACGCCCTGATCGTGCAGCACCGTGACATTGCCGCTCAGCCTGAAACGCAGCATCGCCACTCCTGCCTGGCAAATGGTGTCGCGGAGGGTGCCGTAGATAGTGTTGAGCTGCGCGATCTGCCAGCCTGCCGCTGTATCCTCGGTCAGCAGCACGCCTATAATATCTGTCGATGGAATGCTCACATCGGCGCGCACCACTCCTGCTGTGTCGCTGATTTGCCAGTGCAGAGCCTCCGTGAAAAACAGGCTCCAGGCATGCAAGTCAAGTGCGGTGGCCTGTGACAGATAAACACCCCAGGGACAGATGCCCGCGCCACAGTTTGGCCCAGAGGGCGGACCAGGAAGCTGGCTCGGCTCGAAGCTGGCGCGCGCCAGCAGCGGAACTGTGGCGCGCTGGCTGATGATCTGGTCTTCATAGCGGTAGCTGGTGGCGATGTATTCGCCAGGATGCACCATGGTTTGCTGCGTCGCGCCCAGCGGCAGGCTCATCGCGGCAAGCGCCTGGCTTTGCTGGTCAGCGGGCAAATTATCCGGCATCAGATATATCCCTACCACAAACCCGCCAGAAGTGGCACTGCTTGTGTTGGGAGTGAGATGCTCGTAGTCAAAAGCGCAATGTATCGGGTCAGCCAGCGGCGCGGTGAGATTGGTGAAGCGACAGGTAGAGGGCCGGAACGGCGGAGCGTTCAAGGTAATGATGGTGGTGCCCTTGACAGGTATGGAGATGGTCAGCGGCGGTGGCTTGTTCAGCCTGGTCCCGTTGATGGTGACTGTGCCGAAGTTCACATTGCTGAGCAGAGTAATCGGAACCTGCGGCGGCGCGGGTATGTTCGCGGACAGGCCAGGCGGCAGGATGACACCACGCAGCGCCACCGCAGCCAACGCCACTACGCCCAACATCAGCGCCACGTGCGCCAGCCGCTTGCGCCGCGAGGGTCGACGAGTCAGGAGGGTTTCCAGTTCGATCAGCGGTAACTGCTCTGCCGATTCCTGTTCCGCAGCGTCGGGCACTCTCTCGTCCCTGGGCGGCTCCATGTGGTCCTTCCTCCCGTAATTACTCTGTTGCCTGGTTGCAGCATAGCACGAGGCCACGAAGAGGCGCAAATCAACTTTTCGGAACCTGATATGGATGGTTAAACGTCGCTTCCTGCAAAACCTTCTGGTTTAGTCGATAAATATGGTACAATTTTGTCGAATAATGGCGATACTTTTGAGGGCGTCGAATATATCGAGCGTATGGTCGATAGGAGGGAAGCAGCTATGCTGGACCGATTGGCTGTCAGCAATCCCTGGTGGAGCGACTCCACCGCGATCAGTCGTGATCGCCATTTGCGCGCACTGGAGACATCGCCGTTTCGTCGGCCTTTGCCGATTGTCGAAACGCTGCGCACCGACGCTCCGTTGGTGTATACGCTGCGTGGGCCGCGCCAGGTGGGTAAGACGACGGCGGCCAAGCTGCTGGTACGCCATCTGCTGGAGGCTGGCATTGCTCCGCGCCGGGTGATGTATTACGCGCTCGATCTGGAGGATGACCCTGGCGCGCTGGAGGCTGTTGTGCGGGTGGGGATGCAGACGGCGCGCGCCACGCCCCCGCCAGCGCAGGGCTTGCCCACCTTTTACTTCATCTTCGATGAAATTAGCTCTGTGCCTGGCTGGCAGCAGGCGATCAAATGGCTGCGCGATAACACCCCGGCGGCTGAGGCGTTCTTTTTGCTGACCGGCTCGGTGGCCTCGGACATTCGCGCGGGAGCCGAGCGGCTGCCTGGCCGTCGCGGCGGTGAAGCGCACCTTGACCGCATCTTGCTGCCGCTGTCGTTTGGTGAGTTTGTGACGGCCTGCGCACCCGATCTTGCGCCGCCGCGTGTGCTGACTCCGGCTGATCTGGTGCGGCCAGCAGGCGCGGCAGCCGACGCGCTGTTGGGTAACGCCTTCCTGACGGGGCAATTGGACGACTGGCTCCAGCGCTACCTTCAGGTGGGTGGCTATCCAGCGGCGGTGCGCGATCACCTGACGCTGCCCGATGGCGCGGTGAGCGAAAGTACATCGCGCCAGTTGTGGGATATGGTGGCCGGAGATGTGAGCCGCTTTCGCGGCGACCCGCTGAAGGCGCTGCGCTTGATCGAGCGGGTGAGCATCGATCTTGGGTCAACGGTGAGCTATAACCGGCTCGCCACGCATCTGGGCTATGCGGTCGATACGGTGGAGGATTACGTGCGCCGCATGGGCGAGGCGTTTCAACTGCTGACGCTGCACTTCTTCGATCTTTCCAAGGGGGCGGCAGCGCCGAAGAAAAATATCAAGCTCTATCCGGTTGACCCCTTGCTGATGCAGTTGCCGCGCGCCATGCTGCGCAGCACTCGGCTGCCGGAAGTGTCGGTGCTGGTGGAGTCGGTGCTGGCGATGGCGCTCTTTCGGGCGGCAGAGGTGGACCTGATGGAAGCCTTCAATGTGCCGCGCACGCTCTTTTACTGGCGCTCTGAACGGTCCAGCGCAGAGCGCGAGGTGGATTTTCTGCTGGAGCCGACGGACGGGCGGCTGGCCTTTGAATCCAAGTATGAACAAAACGTGCAGGGCTTTGACGCGGCGACGCTGCGGCGCGTTTTTGGTGGTGGCACGCTCTTTACGCGCCATGAACTGCATCTGCCCGGCGGGGCAGGCGATGATACGGTGGCGCGCATCCCGGCGGCGCTGGCGCTCTGGCTGCTGCCGCCGGGGCAGGCAATCGTGGGCAAGGGGCCGCTAACCGGCTAGCTGATGCCCAGCTCCCAGCGGGCATCTTCGCTCATGCGGTCAGGGGTCCAGGGCGGGTCAAAGGTCAACTCTACCTTGGCCTTCTTGACGCCGGGCACTTCCAGCAGCCTGCTTTCGACCTCGGCCATGACTTCGCCTGCCACCGGGCAGCCTATGGCGGTCAGGGTCATGACGACGCCAACGCTGTCGACGCCGATGTTGACTTCATAGACCAGACCAAGGTCCACAATGTTGACCGGGATTTCCGGGTCATAGCATTCGCGCAGGGCGTCGATGACGGCATCCTGGTTGATCTCTTCGGTTTGCCCGGTCTCTTCTACTTCATTCGCGGTATCGGCCATGTAGAGGCCCTCCTGTGAAATCACGCGCCGATCAGGGCACGGTAGATGTATAGCCAGTACCTCTTTATCTTAGAACTATAGCCCATTGCTCGGCCACATGTCAAAGCTGCAAGCAGTGGTCAGCGCTGGTGACGGTTGCTGAGATGTGTTCGGAACCTCGCGTGGCCCCTCTTTTCATTTTTCTGGCTCTATGTTAGGATAGGATGGATACGAACAGCAGAGGTAAGCAGAGAAGCAGGGAACGCGGAGGGGGCGGGCATCTCTGACATAACGTGGCGGCGTTGGATGCGTTAGTTCTACAGGGGAGCGTTGAGGCGATGGCGACCAGACCGTGTGTACTTGTTTTTACCGGAGAGCATAAAGAGATTGCGCCCATCCTGTTTCGTGAGGGCCTGGATATTGAGGTGGTGACTTCACTCGCCGAGCTTGAAGCGGTGGCCGTGCGCAAGCAGTTTCACTTGCTGCTGATCGATTCGCTCATCAGTCCTCCTGCTTCGCAGATACGCGCCTTGATAGACCGGCGACCCCAGCCATCACCTGGGAATAACTCTGGCCCACTTCCTCCTGCCGCCGCGCTGCCCGCGCTGATTATTATGCCGCCTTCCGACTCCTATTCGCTGGTGCAGGAGCAGATGCTCAAAGGGATTGTCGAGCTAGATGAGATGCTCTTCCGGCCCTATCGCATGGACGAATTGGTGCTGCGCGTGAAGGCGTTGCTGATTCGCAGCGGCGCGGACCTGACGAATCTGGCTCGTGTGTCTACAGCGGAGTCGAACCGGCAGCCGGGACGTGTAATCGCGGTCTTTTCTGCCAAGGGAGGGACCGGCAAGACGGTGCTGGCCTGTAACCTGGCGGTGGCCTTGAAACAGCAGATGAAACCTGATGAGCCGTTGTATCTGGTGGATGGTAATCTTCAGTTCGGCGATGTGCGCGTGGTGATGGATGTGCGCTCGCCGCAGAATATCTTTGAAACCGGCGCTTATGAAAATGGGTTAGTCGATGCTGATGTCATCAAGCAGATCGCCTATCACCATCCTTCGGGTGTCCATATTTTGCTGTCGCCCACGTACTCTGATACGGGAGAGCGAGTGACGCCCAAATCGCTGGAACACCTCTTTGCCATTCTGCGCAGAATGGCATCGCTGGTGCTGGTAGACTTGCCCACGTCCTATGAAGATAAGACGTTGACGCTGCTGGAACAGGCCGACGAGATTCTGCTGGTGGTCACGCCGGAAATGTCGGTGGTGGCAAACACGACCAGGTTTATGGAAGTGGCCGGGCAGTTGGACCTGGAAGACAAGGTGCGCATTGTCATCAATCGCTCCACCAGCCCGTCGGGTATGACGCCCACGCAGGTGCGGCAGGTCTTTGGCGCGCGGGTGATTGGGGAGATTGTCAGCGACGAGCGTATGGTGATGCGCGCCGTCAACACTGGCCGCCCTTTCATCACCAGTCAGCCCAAGAGCGAGGCGGCGCAAGATGTGGCGCAGCTTGCTGAAGGCGTCTGGAAACGGCACCAGATCGAGCAGACCTCCGTCCATAAGGCAGTGAAGCTGGATGGCAAGTCGGTCACGAAGCCGCTCAAGGGGCGCAGGTTTGGCCTGTTCAAGCCCACAGCGAATACCTGAGCCATCTGCACTCCGCCGCGCGCCAGCTTATTCCTCAGGCAGCTTGCCGTCCAGCAGATAGCGCTCGATGGCACGGGCCGCGCCATCTTCGGTATTGGGCAAAGTGACCGCGCCAGCCGCTGTCTGCACTTCCTGGGGAGCCTGGCCCATCGCCACGCCCAGGCCCGCCAGGCGCAGCATCGAAAGATCGTTATAGCTGTCGCCCAGGGCCATGCTCTGGTCAGGCGCGAGCCGCAAGCGGCTGCCGAGGACGCTGAGCGCGTTGCCCTTGCTGGTGGTGAGGCTCATCACCGATAGCTCGGCGGTGCCGTAGCTGCCTTGCGGATTTAGATAAAGCTGGCAGGGCAAAGGGCGCAGTTCAGCAGCAATCGGCTCCAATTGTTCGAGTGGCCCAAAGGCGACGATGCGCAGCGGATCGCCTTTCCCGACGCAGAGTTCAGCGAGGGGATAGCGCACAAATTGCGCGGCGTAGAGGTCATAGTAGTCGCCCATCCAGGGCGTATCCTGGGACTGGGGGCCGGTCAAGACGCGCTCGCTATTTTCCTGATTGTACTGCGCCAGCGGTTGCAGGCTATGCCGGGCAATGGCGTCAACAGCAGCCTGGCCGGTGACGGCGGGCAGCGGGTCGCTGTGCCAGTGCTCGCCGGAGGGATATTCCCGGATGAGCGCGCCATCGTAGCTGACCACCGGCCCCTTGAGGCCAAGGTCAGCGGCGAACAGGGTCGCGCTGAGATGTCGGCGCGCGGTTGCCAGCGCGACGACCACCCCGGCGGCCTGCGCTGCGCCGACAGCGCGGCGCGTTCGCGGCGTAATCTGGCCTTGTTCGTTGAGCAGGGTGCCATCAATGTCCAGCATCAGCAGTCGGTAGAGGGGCGTAGCCATCAGCGCCCACCATCCTGTAGCTGATAGTCCTCGATTTCCCGACGTTTCCAGATGCGTACCGTGCTGATGCCAACTTCTTGGAGGATGGCTGCGGTCTGTGCGTGGGCCTGAGCGATTTCAGCGGGCCGGTGGGCGTCAGAACCAACGCTGATGGGCGCGTGGTGCAGGGCGCAGGCGCGCGCCAGCCGCTTCACCAGTTCCGGGTAGTGCAGGATGTCGTAGCCGTTGAGTTCCAGCGCGACGTTATATCTGGCCGCTTCCGCCGCCAGATGCTCCATTTCCTCATCCAGCGTTGGGGGAATGTGCTGGTTGGTGCGATACAGGCGCACGGGATGGCTGACCAGGCTAAAATAGCCGCTGCTGACGGCTGCGCGCAAGAGTTCGTAATAGCGCAGCCAGCGCGCCTGGCCCGCTTCCTGGCTCCAGGTGATCTGGTCGCTTTCATAGACCTCATCGTCTATTTCGTGGACGGAGCCAATCAGGAAATCCCAGGACACCTCTTGGATGAATGTGTGGATGGTTTCATTTTTGGATGGAATAAAATCGACTTCCATGCCCAGCCGCACGTCGAAGTCAAGCTCCTCAGCGGCCTGCCGGACGGCATCGACATACTCTTCCAGGCTCATCATCACGCCTTCGCGCGGCAGATGCAGCAAGAGAGGGCGTATCTCTTTCATCTGAAAATCATGCTCGGAGAGGCCAAGTATCTTGATGCCTTTGTCGCGGGCGGCCTGGACCATTTCTCTGGCGGACGTGCGGCTGACGTGGCTGTGGAAATCGCTGATGATGCTCATGCGGGTGCTTTTGTCCTTTATGCTCGCTCTTTTCGATACGCTTAAAAAGTCAGAAGCCGCGCAGACGCCTCGCTGTGCCTGCTGGGCTTTTTAAGCCTATAATAAGGGGTGCGAGGAAGCATTGCAAGAGAAAAGGACGCGATCTGATGACAGCCTATAGTTACCTGACCCATCTGGAGTGCAGCCGCTGCGGACAAGCCTATGAAGCCGAGGCAGTACAAACGGTAAGCGCCTGCTGCGGGAAGCCGTTGCTGGCGCGCTATGATCTGGCGCTTGCGCGAGGCGAATGGGAGCGCGCGTCGGTGGCAGAGCGCCCGGCGACGATGTGGCGCTATCACGAACTGCTGCCCGCGCGCCAGGAAGCGGATGTCGTAAGCCTGGGAGAAGGGATGACACCCTTGCTGGCCTGCAAGCGTCTGGGCAGAGCGCTGGTTGGCATAGCAACGCGGGCGCTGGTCAAGGATGAGGGAGCAAATCCAACCGGCAGCTTCAAGGCGCGCGGGATGAGCGCGGCAGTGAGCCGGGCGCGGGCGCTGGGCGTGAAGGCATTGGCGACGCCTAGCGCGGGCAATGCTGCTGCGGCGCTGGCGGCTTACGCAGCGCGCGCCGGATTGCCCGCGACGGTGATCATGCCCGCCGACGCGCCGGAAAGCGCCAAAGCGCAGGTGGCCGTCAGCGGCGCTGATCTGTATCTGGTGAAGGGATTGATCAACGACGCGGGGGCCATCGTGGCGGCGGTGAAGGAGGAGCGCGGCTGGTTCGATGTGGCGACGTTGAAGGAGCCGTACCGCGCCGAGGGCAAGAAGACGATGGGCTTTGAGTTGGCGGAGCAACTTGGCTGGCGTCTCCCCGACGCGATCATCTATCCGGCTGGCGGCGGGACAGGCATTGTCGGCATGTGGAAGGCGTTCGAGGAACTGGAAGCGCTGGGCTGGATTGGCTCGAAACGACCCAAAATGATGATTGTGCAGGCTGAGGGCTGCGCGCCCCTGGTGCGCGCCTTTCAGGAGGGTTCGGAGACAGCGGAACCCTGGCAAGGAGCGCGAACGTTGGCGGGCGGGCTGCGCGTGCCAGCCGCCATCGGCGATTTTCTAATTCTGCGCGCGTTGCGCCAGAGCGGTGGGACGTCGCTGACGGTCAGCGACGCGGAGATGTTGGCGGCGGCGCATCTGCTGGCCTCCACCGAGGGTATTTTTGCCGGGCTGGAGGGCGCGGCGACGGTGGCAGCCTATGGCAAACTGCTGGAAGCTGGGACGCTGAAGCCAGAGGATGAGGTGGTGTTGTTCAATACCGGCAACGGGCTGCTGAACCTCGATCAGTTTCCGGTGCGCGCGCCAGTCCTGCCCCCAGGCGAACGACCCCAGCCGCGCCGCATGGAGGATAGTCGATGAATCACGATGACCATGTGCGGCTACTGCGTGGCGGCGTTGCGGAATCTGGCGGCATCTGGGCCGACCTTGGCTCTGGCGCGGGCGCGTTTACGCTGGCGCTAGCTGATTTGCTTGGCCCGACGGGAGAAATCTATTCGGTGGACAAGGACGCGGGCGCGCTACGCGAGCAGGAACGGGCGATGCTCGCTCGCTTTCCCGAGACGAAGGCGCAGTATCTGACGGCTGATTTTACGCAGCGGTTGGAACTGACGCCGCTAGATGGCGTGGTGATGGCAAACTCGCTGCACTTCCAGCGGCAGAAAAACCCGGTGCTGCAACTGGTGCGCGGCTATCTCAAGCCTGGTGGGCGGCTGATTCTGGTGGAATACAATGTTGATCGGGGCAATATGTGGGTGCCCTATCCACTTTCGTATAGCACATGGGAGGCGCTGGCCCAGCAGAATGGCTTCGCCAGCACGCGGCTGCTGACGACGCAGCCAAGCCGCTGGCTTGGCGAGATGTTTTCAGCGCTCAGCCTGCGCTGAGCCGAGAATAGATACAGCTAACGAGCGAGAGACATATGAGCGAGACCAAAAAAGTATTGCTGTTGGAGCGTGATTTATTCTTCGTGGTGAAGGTGCGAGACACGTTGAGCCACCTGGGTTATGAGACGCAGGTCGCGCGCGGCGCAGACGATTTTGCGCGCAAGCTGGCGGCTGCCGTGCCAGCGCTGGCAATAGTGCATACGGGCATGGCGGGCGTGGCCTGGGAAGAAGTGATTGCCCAGGCCAGAGCGGCGCAGGTGCCCACGCTGGCCTTTGGCTCGCATATCGATCTGGAGGCGCAACAGGCCGCGCGCCGCGCCGGAGCAGACCGTGTGATCTCGAACTCTAAGCTGGCGAAAGATTTGCCAACAATTGTCGAGCGCATGGTGAACCAGGGCCAGACGGAGCCTGAGGATGAGTCGGATGATGAAGAAGATGAGGAGTAAGCGTTGGCGAGGGGTGGTATCGTGGGCTGGAGGGTAATCAAGAAGCGCATCGGGCGCGCCGGAAGCGTGAAGCAGCGCACCGGGCGGCAGAGGGAGTGGGACCGTCTCTATGGCGCGGAGAATTGGGCCATTGGCTACGTTATCGATGGGGCGTTTGTCCTGCAAGAAGAGGCGCTGGAGACGATCTATTATCGCAGCTATGAGGAGCACTTTCGCCAGCATCCCGCAGACCTGGCAGAACTCATCGCCCTTGCGAAGAAGCTGACCAATCCCCACGCCGAGGCAACGACCGGCGTTGATCTCCAGGTGCCCGCGATTATGGACTATCTTGAGCGGCATCAGTTGACGTTGCAAGGGAACGAGGTGGTGGATATTGGCTCGTGGCAAGGGCGCGCGTCGCATCCTATCAGCGTGCGGCTCAGCCCGCTCCAGGTCAAGGTGGTTGGCAATCCGCGCATGACGCTAGAACAATTCTGGCAAGAGGAGAAATGTCTTGCCGTCTGGGAAGAAGATTAGCTGCCCAACGGCAAGGTGGCGCGTTATCAGGTGTGAAGAGGAGGGCGTGAACCCATGACCGATCAGATAGCCCAAAGCATGCCGCATGATCAATTAGTGGAGCAGGGGCAGCGGAAGATTCGCTGGGCCGCAGCGCATATGCGGCTGTTGCAGCGGCTGCGCGACCAGTTTCGCCAGAGCCAGCCGTTTGCGAGGCTGACAATTGGCATGTGCCTCCACGTGGAACCGAAAACGGCTGTACTTTGTTCGGTATTGCAGGCAGGTGGCGCGCAGGTGGTCATTACGGGCAGCCCCGGCACGACGAAAGACGATGTGGCCGCCGCGATGCGGCAGGATGGAATTGCGGTGCTGGGTCAGCAGAGCGATACTGGCAGCATCCATCTGGACAATATTCACCAGGTGCTGACGCACCAGCCGACGCTGCTGCTGGATAACGGGGCCGATCTGGTGGCGACCTATCTGGCTGGCCCGCGCCCGTGGCAGGTGATTGCCAGCACCGAAGAAACGACCACCGGAGCCAATCGCCTGCGCGGCGAATTGCAGGACCAGGTGCCTTTTCCGATCATTGTCATCAACGATAGCCCGCTGAAGCTGATTATGGAGAACGAGCATGGCGTGGGGCCGAGCATCGTCGAGGGCTTTATGCGCGAGACAAATCTGCTCGTGCAGTCACGACGCTTTGTGGTCTTTGGCTATGGTTCGGTTGGGCGTGGCATTGCGCGCCGCCTGCGAACGCTGGGCGGGCATGTGACGGTCGTTGAGCCGGATGGTGTGCGCGCTCTGGAGGCGGTGCTGGATGGCATGCGTGTCTTGCCGCTGGAGGCGGCGCTCGGCGCGGGCGAGGTGTTTATCACGGCGACGGGGCGCGGCGGCGTGATTGCCGGGGATGCGTTTGATCGGCTGCCCGATGGGGCGATTCTGGCGAATGCCGGACATTTCTCCTGGGAGATCGATCTGGCCGAACTCCGGCGGCGCGCCGCGATGGTCGAGCGCTTCAGGGAGTGGGTGGATGTCTACACGCTTCAGGATGGACGGCAGATTACCTTGCTGGCGCGTGGGGAAATGCTGAATCTGGCGGGAGGCGGCGGCAATCCGGTGGAGACGATGGATATCGGCTTTTCGTTGCAGGCGCGGTCACTGGCGTTTCTGGCTGAGCATTACCGCGAGCTTCCCGCTGGGCCACAGCCGGTTCCGGCAGAGATCAACGCGGAGATTGCACGCGGGATGGTCGAGGTGCTTTCACGGCGCTAGCTTTCCAACAGTTTTGGCTCGCCCCAGTCGCCAATGCGGCTGGTGACGAGTTTCCAGGCCAGCAGTTGCTTCTTCTTGATGGTGAGCGCGAGGATGCTGCCGCGCCGCACGACCTCTTCATACATGCCATCGAAGACGAAGTTGCCTAGGCTATAGACGATGAGCTTGCCCTTGTAGAACTCATAAGGTTCGATGACGTGCGGGTGCGCGCCAATGACGAGATCAGCGCCCGCGTCGATGGCGGCCTGGGCAAGCTGACGCTGATGAGCGGTGAAGGTGGTCTGATATTCGATGCCCCAATGCACGAAGGGGATCACGAAATCGGCCTGGGCGCGGGCGGCGGCGATGTCCTGCTGCAATGCGGCGGCGGTCAGCCAGGCATGGCCGGGCGTGGTGTCGGTGGCAGCAAACGAAAACGGGTCGATCTCGTCATAGGCCAGGAAGGCAATGGTGGTGTCGCGCACGGTTTTGAAGACGGGCGTGTGTGCCTGCTGTTTGTTCTTGCCACCGCCGATGGGGGTGAGGCCGCGCGTGGGCAGGGTAGTATATTCGTCCATGAAGGCGTCTTTCCCATAGTCACCACTGTGGTTGTTGGCGACAGAGACCAGATCAAAACCGGCGTTGAGCAGGCGATCATAGGCGCGGGCGTCGCCGCGAAAGTTGTATGACTTGGGGACCGGCGCGCCCAGCCTGGAGATGACGCATTCCAGGTTGCCAATAGTCAGATCGAAGCCGCGCAGAAACTCGGCAGTGTAGGTGAAGGGATAGGGGTCGTTGGCTGCTGTTGCCAACATGTGGCTGTTGACGGTGCGCCCAAACATGACATCCCCGGTGAAGGCCAGCGTGACGGGCGCGGGCGGAGGTGTGGGCGGTGGTGTGGGTGTGTTCGTTGGCTGCGCCGTCGCCTGGCCGCTGGTCGGCGGCGAAGCACTATCACAGCCGACCAGACCCAGCACCGCCAGGCCGCCCGCCGCTTTCAGCACGTTGCGGCGCGTCCAACTTTGCTCCAATGGTTCACTGTTCTGCTTCTCATGATTCATGGCGCATATTGTAGCATACGTTGCTGTCAGCAGATGGCCTGCCCAGGATATATTATCGGAGCGTTCGGGGCAGAAGCCTGGTTTGCTGGCGTGCTTGTAGATACTCTTGAAGCGCTGCGGCTTCTGGCTCGAGCAGTGCCAAAGTGCACCAATCTACCAGATAAAGATCATAGCGGCTCATGATGCTGATAAAGGCTGGAATGAGCGCGGGCACAACTTCTCTTTCCCTCGGCGTAGCATGCACGGCCAGCGTCTGTACCAGGCCATCGGTGGCCTGTCCGTAGAGGATGGTGTTCGCCAGCTTGTAGGCAAAGCCGCCAGCGATCAGCCCCATCTCTTTGGGGTAGGCGACTCCGTCATAGGGCTGTTGTTCTGGAAGCACTGCCACAAGCTGGCCGAGCGGTATCTCGCTGCTGATCGGGTTTGTGATGTGTGTCCGGAGCGCGAGGCGCTGAAAGGCGAGAAAGTCTCCATTGTCTATGCTCGCTTCATCGTAGATGCGCTTGATTTCGGCAAGCTGCGCATTGATAGCGCCTTTGTGCGCACGGGAGATGAATTCAGTTTGCTGCCAATCATCCTCGTGGATTTCAAAGACCTGTTTGCCCTGCCTGGTTGTGCCAGGCGCAAGAGCCGGAATGGTGTTGCAAATGGTTGGCAAGGAGTACAGGATGTCTTTGGGGTTCATCATGCTTATTTTGGCAAGCGTGAGCACCAGCTTTCCGCTTTGCAGAAAGTCTTCGGCTCTGGGTGGCTCGGCGTTGATCACACTCCAGTCTTGCCCGGCGATAGTGAGTGTTGTGTCCAGCTCAAAGGTCTGCGGAAGTTGATCCATTGGCAAATGCGTTTGGGCAAAGGGTTCACCGGTGCTGGCATCGACAAAGATAACGTGAATGTCAGTATTGTTCATGGTGCTTCTCTACTCATCTCTCAACTCTTCCAAAAGAGACGGCTCCTCGTAGTTAGTTATACCTCCTATATTGTTGCCCGGCCCATCTCAGGGCGAAGAGATTTCCATAAAGCGCTGGTGTGTTGTACGATGTTTCTCGAGCGACGAAGGCAGACGAGGACATGGCCTCAGTATTGCTTCCCTTCCGATGAGGAACTAGCTTGAAGGGTGTTTTTTGCGCCCGGCCAGGAGGTGCGGCATGGCACATGTGCTGGTCGTTGATGATGATGACGATATTCGCGATATCTTGTTTGATTTTCTGATGGAGGAAGGGTATCAGGTCAGCCTGGCCCAGAACGGCGAGCAAGCTATTGCCATTCTGGAGCGCGAGCGCGGGCTGCTGGTGCTTCTTGATCTCAGACTGCCCGGCATTGATGGCGAGGGCGTTATTCGCTGGATACAGGACGCGCAGCGCACCGATCATCAGGTGGTGGTGATTACGGCTGGACGCCCTGTGCTGCTGGAACGCCGCTGGCTGAAGGAAGGAACGGTTCGGGCAGTGGTGCATAAACCGATCAATATTGACCAGATGCTGGCGCTGCTCGAGCGGCTGGCCCCTCGTAAAGGTCAGCCTTCTTGAGCCTCTTTCGCCTCTGCTGAAGCTAGGCCCCTTCGATGGTGGCGACGCCCATATAGGGGCGCAGGATGGGCGGCACGACAATGGAGCCATCGGCCTGCTGGTAGTTTTCGAGGATGGCAGCGAGCGTGCGCCCGACAGCCAGGCCAGAGCCGTTGAGCGTGTGGACGTATTCAGCGTGTGCGCCATTGGCCGGGCGAAACTTGATGCTGGCGCGGCGCGCCTGAAACGCTTCGCAGTTGCTGATGGATGAGACTTCGACGAAGCGCTGCTGGCCGGGCATCCAGACTTCCAGATCATAGGTTTTGGCGGCGCTGAAGCCCAGGTCGCCCGCGCAGGTGAGCAGCACGCGATAGGGCAGCACCAGGCGCTGCAAAATATTCTCCACATCAGCGACCACCCCCTCCAGCGCTTCGTAGGAGTGTTCTGGCTCGACCAGTTGCACCAGTTCGACCTTGTTGAATTGATGGACGCGCGTCAGGCCGCGTGTGTCGCGCCCGGCGGAGCCAGCCTCGCGCCGGAAGGCAACGGTGGCCGCAGCGTAGCGGAGCGGCAGCGTGCCTGGCTCCAGAATTTCGTCGCGGTGCAGGTTGGTGATGGGCACTTCAGCCGTTGGGTTTAGGAACAGGTCGTCTTCTGCGCAGAGATAGGCATCATCCTCGAATTTGGGAAGCTGGCCCGTTCCCAACATTGCGGAGCGTTTCACCAGGAAGGGAGGGAGCATTTCCAGGTAGTTGTGCTCGATGGTATGTACATCGAGCATAAAATTGAGCAGGGCGCGCTCCAGCCGGGCGCCCAGGCCGCGCATGACATAAAAGCGTGTGCCTGCGATCTTGACGCCGCGCTCAAAGTCGATGATCTTGAGCTGTTCGCCAAGCTGCCAGTGCGGCGCGGGCGGCTGCACAAAGGCGACGGGTTCGCCCCAGCGCCGAATCTCCACATTGTCTTGCTGGCCGCTGCCTTCGGGAACGCTGGCATGCGGCAGGTTGGGGAATTGCAGCAGCAGCAGGTGTAGATCGCTTTCAAGATTGCTGATTTCGATTTCAAGCTGCCTGATCTCGTTCTGGACCGCGTGGATTGGCGCGGCAAGCTGCTTGCGCATCTCGGGGGAAGCTTCGCGCAGGGCATCGCGCAGACGCTCTTCTTCGCGCCTTGCTTTGGCGCGCAGGGCATCGCAGCGTGTGATGAGGCCGCCGCGCTGTTCTGCCCGCGCCAGCACGTCATCCAGGGGCGCGCTGACGCCGCGCTTGCGCAAGCCGTCGCGCACCAGATCGGGATGCTGGCGAATAAAGTCCTGAGACAGCACGGTGGGATTCTCCTGCAAGCGAACGAGATAACAAACTCTGATAGCCTATTCTGGCAGAGAGTATATCATAGCCGGTAACACAAGGCACATCTGAAACCCCGCTGGCCGGTTGGAATGGAGCTTGTGACGCTTGCTTTTGATGCTCTCAGCCCCGTTGACGTTTGGTCTTCCTGGCTCTATAATAGACGCTGACATGGAAGGCGGAAAACAGGAAGCTGGCAGGACGACAAGCCGGTTTCTCCTGGCCTGATACAGCGAAGCGTCGCCGACTCAGAGCACTGGGCGGTGAGGAAGCTTCCAGCGCTGCTTTTGATTGACAGCGCGGCGCTGAAAGCGTGAGCAATGAAGTAAAGAGGAATTGTATGGGTGCAGCCATTCGCGGACCAGATGGCCTCGTCGATCTGGGGGCCGAGCCACTGACGATTGGGCGAAGCCGGAGCAATCGCCTGGTGTTCACCAACAGCCAGATATCTGCCAAGCACGCAGAAATACAGCCGCTGCCTGGTGGACGGTATCAGGTGGTCGACCTGGGCAGCAGCAATGGCACAGCAGTCAACGGCGTCAAGCTGAACGCGGGGCAACCGCAGCCGTTGAATGCCGGAGATACGATTACGCTGGGCGGCTCTGGCGGCGTGGACATCCGTTTTGAACTGACCGCCGATGGTCCCTGGCAAGCCAACCAGCCGCAAGTGGCTGCTGCTCCTGGGGGCTTTGGCAACGATCCTGCTGCGCCACAGGCCCAGCCTTTTGGTGGAGGCATCGGCCAGCCGCCGCCTGGCCCGGCGGGTGGCTTTTCGCCTGCCCCTGGCGCATTTGCGCCACCAGGCCAGGCCGCGCCGGGCACGCCGCAATTTCCGCCGCCACCGGACCCCTTTGCTGGCCCGCCAGGAGGCTTTCCGCCGCCCGGCGGTCCACCCCCTGGCGGTTTTCCGCCGCCGGGAGGCCCGCAGTTTGGCCCGCCAGGAAGCCAACCAGCAGCCGGGCCGAATTTTCCGCCGCCCGGCGTTTCGGGAACCGCAGACTTTATGTCGCCAGGGGGCGCGCCCCCGGCTGTCTTTCCGCCGCCCGCTCAAGGGCCGAATTTTCCGCTGCCAGGTGGCGCACCGGCGCCAGGCGGTTTTCCGCCGCCGGGAGGGCCACCGTTTGGCCCGCCGGGAAGCCCGCCGCCCGGAGGGTTTCCACCGCCGGGCGGTCCGGGTGCCCCGCCGTATGGTGGACCCGGAGGCCCGCCGCCAGGTGGTCCCGGCTATCCACCAGGACAAGGCTTTCTACCAGGAGGTCCACCGCCAACCAAGAAGCGTGGAGGGCGCAGGGTCTTGCTGCTGGTAGGCAGTATTATTCTGCTGGTGCTGATTATTGTAGGCATTGTGGTTGGAGTGCGATTGTTCCTGAATAAGAAGAAATCTGCGTTGCCACCGCCTACGCTCGCGCAGCGCGCTGGGGCGCATGTTTGGGTAGCGCCCACGGCTATGGTGGAACCATCTTTGCTGCTCTCCATGAAGGGTTCGGAAGGGCACTCTGCTCACCACCAGATGGTGATGCGCGTGGAGGGCGTTGCTGCGTTGGTGGTGGTAAGCATTGTCTGAGATGACGCGAGAAGCCCGTAGATAGAGAAGCAATCTATAAGAGCGCTTGCGGCTGGGCGCGCTGGGGCGCGTTCAGCCGCCAGTGTCAGGAGTGTCGGGGAGAAGGAAACAGCGAATGCCAGGCGCACTACTTGGTCCGTTTGGTCGTTACGAACTGGGCGCGGAGCCGGTGACGATTGGGCGGTCCTCAACCAATACTCTAACCATCCAAGACAGCCAGGTTTCCGGGCGGCATCTTCAGGTGCTTCTTCAGGGAACAGAGTATGTGCTGGTGGATGTGGGCAGCAGCAATGGAACAGTTTTCAATGGGACACGGCTGCCACCCCAGACGCCCCACGTGCTGCGCCACGGCGATATCATTATCATTGGCACGACTCAGCTTACGGTGGAGCTTACGCCGACGGGCTTTTCAGCGACCTCGCAATCGACGGTGGCCGGGCCGCCGCCAGTTCTGCCATCTGAGCAGATGGGCTTCGCTCCCGCGCCAATAGCCCCCAATTTTGGCCCTCCGGCGCAGCCCGGCGCTCCCCTGCCTCCTCAATTTGGACCTGCGGCGCAGCCGGGTGCTCCGCCTCCCAATCCCTTTGGGGCCTATCCAGGGAACCCTCCGGCCCAGGCACCAGGCTATTATCCTGGTCCTTATGGGCCACCGGGGCCGTATCAGGGCGCGCCTGGCATGGGCGTTGGAGTTCCTCCGACCAGACCGGGCGGACGACGGCGCTTTCTGCTGATTGGTGGGGTGCTGGGTGTGCTGATCATTCTGGGCGCGTCGATCCTGACGATTTTCCTGCTGACGCACCGCGGCCCAAGCGGCCCGACTATCCCCGATGCGACCACGCAGGTGGTGACGCCGTTCTATGAGAGCCTGAAGAAGCAGAACTACACAACGGCCACCAATCTGCTTACTGCCGAGTACCTTCAAGTGCTTGGCGGTCAACAGCAGGCTGAGACGGTTTTCCAACAGTTTGATACGCTGCGCGGCGACGTGACGACCTACCATATTGTGAGCGTGAAGCCGCTGAATGGTTCCGCGACCAACGAGCTTGCGACGGTAAATGTGACGCGCGACCCATCCAAGGGCACGTTTAAGCCTGATACGCTTCAGTTGGTCTATCAAAAGGGCAAGTGGCAGATCAGTCAGTGGACGCCTGGGCAGAATCAGAGCCAGTGACGCTCTTTCCTGGCAGGGCTGCGCGCTGCGCCCGGCGCTGGCGCAGGATTATCACAGAAGCGATGGTGAGTGCTGCATGCAGGGAGCATTGCTCGGTCCATTTGGCCGGTGTGAACTGGGAAATGGGGTCGTGCGTCTGGGGCGCGCGCCATCCAATACGATTGTGCTTCAGGACCGCAACGCTTCAGGGTACCACGCTGAAGTCCGACCCGAGGGCGCAGGCTATGTGTTGCTGGACCTGGGCAGCGCCAATGGTACGCTGCTGAATGGGCAGCCGCTGCTGCCCCAGATGCCGCAGCCATTGCAAACTGGCGATGTCATCACGATTGGCCTGGTGCGGATGACGGTGGACATGGCTTCCGGTACGGCATCCATGTCAACAATGCCTCTGGCCTCCTCGCATGAAGCGGCTTACGCGCCGACGGAGCGGCTGGCTTCGCCACCTGGGGGGAATTTCGCGCCAACCCAGCGCGTGGCGGCTTCCAATCTGCCCACTATGGAGGCGTCGCCCGCGCAGGCGCCGCAGCCTCCGCCGCCTCGATATGAGCTGCCGATTGCTCCGCCCCCTCCGCTGCCCCCGCCGTATGTGCTGCCTTCGCCACCCAAGAAGCGTTCCACCCGCAAATGGATTCTGCTTGGCGTTGGTGGAGGAGTAGGAGTTTTGGTTCTGTTCTGTGTCTGCGTGGGCCTGCTCCTGTATACTATCTACACGCATAGCCCTGAAGGGGTGACCCAGCAATATTACAAGGATATTCAGAGCCGGGATTATGCCGCCGCGTATACCCTGCTGGGGTCCGGCTTTCAGCAGCTTCTGACGTTGGAGGCCCAACAGAACCACCTGGCAACAGGGCAGCAATTATATACTGCTACGTTTTTGTGCCTGGATGGTGAGTTTGGGCCGGTAACTGCCTATGCGACGAAGCTGGTTGGTCAGGGAAATGGCGTGGCTGCGGTCGATGTGGCGGTGACCCGTCCCAAAGAACATTATGGTGATCCGATCCGACTGCTCCAGGAAAGCCAGGGCTGGAAGATTAACTTTTTTCTGCTGCCACCGGACCAGCAGTGCTTCAAAACAAGCGCTGGAACGGATGCAGACGCATAAACGCAGCCCAGAAAGAGGAGCTTTATGGCAGATTCGCTGAATCCGTTTGATGATGAGCGCTTTCATGACATCTCGGCAGCGGCGCATGCCGATGCTGAAGACCTTTCGGCTGCTGATGAGACACTTGCAAAGGATGAACAAGACAGCGGGACGATTGGGAGCAACGGGTATCATGCGTTTTCCGGCCCGTTGTCGCCTGTGGGCGCGCCCTCCACGCTCCGCGCTCCTGGCAAACAGAGCAAGCAGCATACGATGCTGCCGGTTATTCTGGCGATCATCGGGGTGGTGGTAATTTTAAGCTGCCTTGGCGTGGGGGCAGCAGTGACGGTGAATTTGCTTTCTATCCAGACGAGTCTGAACAGCCCTCAGGCCACGGTTGACGATTTCTACAGCGCGCTGCATGTCAAGGATTATCAGACCGCCTATGATCAGCTTTCGAGCGGGTATCAGAGCCGCTTGACGCAATCCTCTTTCCGCGCGACTTTTGAACTGATTGGGACGATTGAGAGCTACCAGGTGAGCAATGTGCAGACGCAAAGCAGCCAGGCGAGCGCTACGGTGAAGGTGACGCTGGTCGCGCCAGATGGTGGCACAGTTAATGAAACGAAAACCGTGCAGCTTGTGCAGGAAAATGGGAATTGGAAGATTAACAGCGTGACCCCCAGTTTGACCAGGGCGATCTGGTTCGTTGGTCAGCAAGGGCTGACCCTGGATTGGGGCTGAGTGCCCATGCAGCATGCCGATGTGGTGACAAGCTTTGTGCTGCGGCGTTCATCTGATGGTGGCGATGAACTCTTGCTGGTGCGGCGCAGTGACCGCGTGGGAACATACCAGGGCCGCTGGGCGGGCGTGAGCGGCTTTGCCGACACGCCGCCCGATGAGCAGGCGTATGTGGAGCTTTCCGAGGAGGCCCACCTGGAGCGCGGCGATGTGACGCTGCTCTGCAAGGGCGAGCCGTTGACATTCGTTGACGAGGCGTTGGGCCGCGAATGGACGGTGCATCCCTATCTGTTCCGCGTGGCTGACTCGACGAAGATTCAGACGGACTGGGAGGCGATGGAGGCGCGCTGGATTGCGCCACAAGACCTGGACCAGTATGAGACGGTGCCGATGCTGAAGGAGGCGTTCCAGCGGGTGTATCCGCCGGACGCGCCGTCTGAGCAGCCCCTAGCCGCTGAAGGACACTAGCCAGCGATGGCCGAGGAGTTGACGGCAGAGCAGCCGATTGCGGCGCGCGTTGCCTGGGTGCACGATGATCGCGCGCATGGGGCAAGCGCACTGGCCCGCGAGGCTGCCGCGATTGTGCGTGCCTGCGCCCTGCAAGGGCTTGCGCCAGGGGCCGATGCGCTGGCAGCGCTTCAGCAGACGCAGCAGGTGGCGCGCGATCTGGCGGCCAGCCGCCCCAGCATGGTGGCCGTTGCCAACACGGTTGGGCGCATCTGGGCTGAGGCGTCTGCTGCGGCTGGCCTGGGCAGGCGCAGGCTAACCGAGACGGTGGCGCGGCAGGCTTTGGAGCGCATGCAGCAGGTTGCTGAGGAAACGCTGGCAGCCTGGGCAACAGCCTCGGAGCAAATTGTAAACCACGCCCGGCCCTTTCTGCGTGGGACGCTGCTGACGCACAGCCTTTCTGGAACGGTGCAGGTGGCCCTTCTGGCCTGCAAGGAGCAGATCGAGTGGGTCTATGTGACAGAGGGCCGCCCGCGCTGCGAGGGCCGGACGACGGCCCAGGCGTTGGCAGCCGCTGGCATGGCGGTGACGCTGCTGACCGACGCGGAGGCCGGGTTGTTCATCCCCGAGTGCGCGGCGGTGGTGGTCGGCGCGGATAGCATTCTGGCCGATGGCGCGGTGGTGAATAAGACGGGGACGTTCTTGCTGGCGCTGGCTGCGCGCGCCAATCGCCCGCGCCGCGTGCCGTTTCTGGCGCTGGCCGAGACGCTGAAGATAGCCTCCTTCAAGCAGCTCCATCTGGAAGAGATGGACCCTGCTGAGATTGTTTCCCCCTCAGAACTGCAAGGCGTGAGCGCGCGCAACATCTATTTTGAGCGCACGCCCGCCGCGCTGGTGAGCGCGATCATCACCGAGCGCGGGCCGCTCGATAGGGCGCAGGTGCGCGAGCAGGCCGCAGAGGCGCGGGGATGGGGGAGGGTGGTAGGGCGAGCGGGTTGATAAATCATCCATGAACTTATGGCTACGGGTAGCTAGGGATTAACTTTGTTCAAGCAATCAATGTGCCTCTTTAGATATTTGTATGCCCAAGGTTTGAGGGTATGCCGATATGGACGCCAAGCAGAACCCAGGAGGGATTATCATCACTGGTTCCTGGCTGTGGAATATTGGATGCCCATACAATACCTAACTCAACAAGCTCACCTATGTCTTCAAGTTTTGGCACGTAACGGGAATGGTCAGGAGCTTCAATCATGAGCTTTAGAAGGCCCTTTTGGGTATCGGTTAAGAATTCTGCAACTTATCTTTCTGTAATCGCCTCCTGGTGGCTGTGTGCCAACATGCTGAGAATGCCTCGCTAAAGAGAAATAATGTTGAAAGCAGAAAAATAACGAAAGCAGCAAAGAGGACTATCTTGTTACCAGACAAGAAGCTATCTACGTAGAACAGGTCTATCTTAAGAAGGTAGAAAGCAAGAAGTATAAATGTGGCGACCGAGAGAACAAACGCTATAACTACAGGCTTATACTGATCCAAAAACTTCTCTACTACTCGCGCCACTGTATCAACCATCGTAGCCTCTCCCATTGCTTATTAGCACAGTTAGAGATCGTGTCCCAGCGGAGAGTGTTGCAATGTAAACACTCTAACCAGCCCGCATCTTAAAGTCGGGGTAATTATATTACAAGTGGGCTTTGACCTAAAGTGATGGATTGCCACAGTAGCTGTTCTAGTACATCCTGTGAAACACCTGGAGATAGCAGGCGAGGCGCTATCGAACGATAGCGCCTCGCCTGCTATCTCCAGCATCAAGTCAGGCTTATTTCATCAACTGGCGCAGCACGGCGGGCAGGATGCCGCCGTTGCGGTAGTAGTCGATCTCCACCTGGGTGTCCAGCCGGGCCAGAGCGGAGAAGCTCACCTCGCTGCCATCGCTGCGCACGGCGCGGACACTGAGCGTTTTGCCGGGGGCCAGACCCTCGGCCACGCCGGTCACCTCATAGGTTTCGTGACCACTCAGCCCCAGGCTGCTGGCGTTTTCACCTGGCTGGAACTGGAGTGGCAACACGCCCATGCCGATCAGGTTGCTGCGGTGGATGCGCTCGTAGCTTTCGGCGATGACGACCTTGATGCCCAGCAGCATCGGGCCTTTGCCCGCCCAGTCGCGCGAACTGCCGCTGCCGTATTCGCGGCCCGCGAGGATCACCAGCGGCGTCCCTTCCTGCTGGTAGCGCATGGCGGCGTCGTAGATCGTCATGACCTCGCCATCGGGCTGGTGCGCCGTCCAGTTGCCCTCTTTGGAGGCAAGCTGGTTGCGCAGACGGATGTTGGCGAAGGTGCCGCGCATCATCACTTCGTGGTTGCCGCGACGCGAGCCATAGCTGTTGAAGTCGCGCTGTTCTACGCCGTGCGCGATCAGATACTTTCCGGCGGGGCTATCTTTGGCAATCGAGCCAGCCGGAGAGATATGATCGGTGGTCACGGAATCGCCCAGCACGGCCAGCACGCGCGCGCCCGTGATGTCGCCGAGCGGCGCTGGCTCAGGGGTCATGCCCTCGAAGAACGGAGGCATCTGCACGTAGGTGGAATTGGGGTCCCACTCATAGAGGCTACCCTCCGGAACCGGCAGGGCGCGCCAGCGCTCGTCGCCATCGAAGACCTGCGCGTATTCGTGCCGGAACATTTCCGGGCTGAGCGAAGCTGCAATGGTGTCGCGGATTTCCACCGAAGACGGCCAGATTTCACGCAGATAGACGGGCTGACCGTTGTGGTCTTCGCCCACCGGCTCGTGCGCCAGATCGGTCTCGACGGTTCCGGCCAGGGCATAGGCGACGACCAGCGGTGGCGAAGCGAGATAGGAGGCGCGCACGTCGGGGTGGATGCGCCCCTCGAAGTTGCGGTTGCCGCTGAGGACGGAGACGACGGCCAGATTGTTTTCCTGGATGGCTGCCGAGATCGGCTCCAGCAGTGGGCCGCTGTTGCCGATGCAGGTCGTGCAGCCGTAGCCAACCAGATGGAAGCCCAGCGCCTCCAGATAGGGCATCAGTCCGGCGCGCTCCAGATAATCGGTGACGACCTTGGAGCCTGGTGCCAGGCTGGTCTTGACGGAGGAACGCACGCGCAGCCCGCGCTCGACGGCGTGCTTTGCCAGCAACCCTGCGCCCACCATGACGGTCGGGTTGGAGGTGTTGGTGCAGCTTGTGATGGCGGCGATGACGACCGAGCCATTGCGCAGTGGCACGCGCTCGGAATCCAGGCTGACCTCAACGGCGGCTGGCGCTTCGGCCACGGCGACTTCGCCCTCGGTGCCATTGCGCTGAATGGCGGCGGCTGGAGGTGGGAAGACCGAGCGGAAGCTGTCGCGCACCCTGGGCAGCGCCACGCGGTCCTGGGGGCGTCTTGGCCCGGCCAGGCTTGGCTCGACGGTGGAAAGATCAAGCTCGATCAATTCATTGAACTGCGGGTCAGGCGTGTCGTCAGTGCGGAAGAGGCCCTGCTCTTTGGAGTAGCGTTCTACCAGATCGACCATGCTCTCGCGTCCCGTCAGGCGCAGGTAGCGCAACGTCTCTTCATCGACGGGGAAGAAGGCCGAGGTCGCGCCGTATTCGGGGGCCATGTTGGAAAGCGTGGCGCGGTCTGCCAGGCTCAACTGGCTCAGGCCCGGCCCGGCGAATTCGACGAATTTGTTGACGACGCCATGTTTGCGCAGAATCTCGGCAACGGTCAGCACCAGATCGGTAGCTGTCGCGCCCTCGGGCAGGCCGTTGGTGAAGCGGAAGCCGACGACAGTAGGCGTCACCATCTCGATAGGCTGACCCAGCAAGACGGCCTCGGCCTCGATGCCGCCAACGCCCCAGCCCAGCACGCCCAGGCCGTTAATCATGGTCGTGTGTGAGTCGGTGCCAACCAGCGTATCAGGCAGGGCAACGGTATCGCTGCCATCTTGCCGGGTCTGCACGACCTTTGCCAGATATTCCAGATTGACCTGATGGACGATGCCGGTCCCTGGCGGAACGACGCTGAAGTTTTGGAAGGCTTGCTGTGCCCAGCGCAAAAGGGCATAGCGCTCGCCGTTGCGTTGATATTCCTGTTCGACGTTAAAGCTGAAGGCCAGCGACGAACCAAAGCGGTCTACCTGTACGGAATGGTCGATGACCAGATCGACCGGCACCAGCGGATTGATTTTGCTGGGGTCGCCGCCCAATTTAGCCACGGCGGTACGCATCGTCGCCAGATCAACCACCACCGGCACGCCGGTGAAGTCTTGAAGAATGACGCGCGCAGGCAGAAAGGCGAAGGTATGGTCGGCTGGCCGCGCTGGATTCCAGCGCGCCAGGGTGTTCACGTCCTCCTCTGTTGCGTGCGGGCCGCCCGCCAGCCGCAGCAGATTTTCCAGAAAAATCTTGACGGTGAAAGGCAGGCGGGTCAGATCGGCGATGCCCTGGTCAGCCAAGGTCGCCAGGCGATAATAGGTGACCGGTCCGGCAGCGGTGGCGAGGCTTTGCCTGGCCCCGAACGCCCCATGCTGTGGTTGGGGCGACCCTGCCCCGGCTCCCGCCCCGTCGTGCGGCCCCCACAAAACGGGTACAGCGTTGTATTCATTGCGGAGTAGATGTGTCATTCGCATCACAAGCGCTCCTTAGTCGCTGGCGGTGTGGAGGAGTTGTGCCCAGGTGCGCCAGCGGGAGGAAAATCAGTGGAAGCATCTCCAACCTCATACTATACCATATGGCAGGTTGTACTGTGGAGATGCAGGAAGAGAGCGCCGATAAGGATGGGGGATGGTCAGGGAAAAACAGAAGCACAGGGGAGCATGTGAGGAAAAAGAAGGGCGGTTCCTACCGAGCTGCCAGGGGTCCGAAGAGCGCCACTTGACGGTCAGTGGTGCTGCCGCTTGTTTGCCGCCTCGCCAACAACAAGCAGGCGCAGCTAAGTTCAGCATGAATCACGCCCTAAAGATAGTGTATCTCGCCGTAACCCAAGATACATCCGCAGAAATGCGTAGACCCGCCCTGGAGAAAAGGATGATGCGCTCAGGATGCCATCGGCAGGGCCAGGCACACCTCCACCGTGGTTCCCTGGCCGGGCGCGGAGGTAATGTTCAAATCGGCGCGCACCAGGGCAGCGCGCTCGCGTATCCCCAGCAGTCCCAGACCGCTGCTTTCCTGGCTTTGGCGCTCCCGAGTCAGATCAAATGCCTGGCCGTTATCGCGCACGCGCAGCCGCAGCCGCTCGGGTTCGTAGGCCAGCAGGACTTCTGCCTGGCTGGCATGGGCATGACGCCAGGCGTTGGCGAGCGCTTCCTGAGCGATGCGGAAAAAGACCAGTTCGGCCTCGCCAGGCACCGGAAAGGCCGCCCCTTCGATGCGCAGGGTACAGGGCAGCCCGCGCTGGATGGCGCTCTGGGCCAGCCAGTCGAGCGCTGCCGCCAGTCCCAGATCATCCAGGACGGAGGGACGCAGGTCGCGGCAGGCGCGCCGCACGCTTTCCAGCGAGCGATCAGCCAGTTCGCGCAAATCCTCGACCCAGCGCGTATCGTTGGCCTGGGGGCGTTTGGCGCTGCGCGCATCGCCCAGCGCTTCCAGGCCACGTGAAAGCGCGATGAGCGCCTGGGCGGTGTCGTCGTGCAATTCGCGCGACAACCGCCGTCGCTCATCTTCCTGCGCGCGAATGACCAGCGCGGCGTAGTCTTGCAGTTCGGCCTGCCGCCGCCGCGCCTGCCGCAGCGCTTGCAAGCTGGCTTGTAACTCTTCGGTCTGGCGCTGAAAGCGCAGACTGACGATTGCCAAATAATAGATGGCAAAGAGCGGCACCAGGAACAGCACCCAGGCTAATTCTGACTCCAGATCATCCAGTTCTGCCGCCAGCGGCAGCAGCGGCCCGATGCTCAACAGCAGCAGTTGAAAGCGCGCTTCTGATGTTCTGAAGTAGCGTGCCCAACTATGCAGAGCGGAGGCGTTGGTATCTTTTGCCACCAATGGCAAGATGATCAGTGGATACAGGATCAGCATCACCATTGCTCCGGCAAGTGCCGCCGCCAGCCGCAATCCAAAAGTCGGATGAGCAGGAGATTGGCCTGCTATCTCGATCAAGATGCCATAACAGCCACTGCCCGCGAGCACGACCAGCCCGTTGGCCGCCACACGATAGATCGCCTGGTTGATTTTTCTGGAATGCTGGCTGATCGCCACTATCTGCAAAATCGTTTCGATGACGCAGGCAGCCAGCACTGCTGTCTGGACAGTAAACAACACTGCGCAGGCCAGATACAACGGCAAGGTGATCTGGGGCAGCGACAGCCTCTGGCTGCCTGAGAGGTGCTGTGCCTGCACGCCATCGTTGCGGTTCGCGCCCAACAGCGCGCGTTGCGACAACCGACGCGCTCCCAGTTCGACCAGTAAGATCAACAGCGGAAAGAGGATAGCCGACCGTTCCCCATAGGGCGCAACGGGGAGAGGGTAGGTTTTCACGGCCCAGGCTACCACCAAGGCGATCACCAGGAAGGATGCTGTTGTGAAGAACGCTTGCTGTGCGCCCTTTTGCCTGGGCAGGCGCTCTGCTGATTTGGCCGCATCCACTGTTTCTGGCAGCGTGTCGGAGGGCGCATGGACAGACATCAGGTATCCCCTTCGGTTTCATCGAGACGGACCCAGCCGCGTCGCAGCGCCTGCAAGACGGCTTCGGTGCGTGAACCTACTTGCAACTTGCCAAAGATATTGCCGAGATGGGTATGCACAGTGCGCACGCTCAAGCCCATACGCCGGGCAATTTCCTTGTTGGGCAGCCCGCGTGCGGCCTCGCGTAAGACCTCCATCTCGCGTTCGCTCAGCGTCGCTTCTGGGAGCATGTTTTGCGGCGTACCCCCTGCCATGCGGCGCAGCACACGCGCCGCCACAGGGGTATCCAGGACCGGCTCACCACGATGGACGGCGCGCACGGCTTCCACCAGTTCGCGGCCATGGACGTTTTTCAGCAGAAAGCCTGCGGCCCCGGCCTCCAGCAGCGCGATGACATACTGGTCATCGTCATAGGCCGTCAGCACCAGCACAGCGGTTTGCGGGAAGAGTCGCTTGATGTGCCGGGTGGCTTCGATGCCGTTGCCGCCAGGCATGGCGATGTCCATAATCACCACATCGGGGTGACCCTGCTCTACGGCGGCAACGGCCTCTATGCCGCTGGCCGCCTCGGCGACGACCTGCACATCTGGCTCAGCTTCGAGCAAACGCCGGGTGCCCTCGCGGACGAGCGCGTGGTCGTCTGCCAACACAACACGAATGGGCGTCGGTTCTAATATGTCGCTTGTTTCCACTAAAAGATCGGCTTTTTCCATCTGCGCCTCCGCGCACAACGCCTATCCTTGCGACGCTCGCTGAACCCCACTATCGCCAGTATAACACTCCTGAAGGCGTTGCTTCATCAGCAGATATGCGTACTGACGGGGCTGGACAGCCGCGCGGAGCCGAGTTTGTGACCCACGCCCCTGGGCCACAAACGATTGCGTATTCGCCGAAAGATACAGGAACGCTGATGCCAGCAGGACTGAGAGAGAAGCGCTCAGTATTCGCTCGCTTGACGGATACCCCCCAGAGGTAGTATAATCTGGGCAAAGAACGAGAAGATGTTCTTGGCATCCAAATCTGCCCTCAAACCGAAAGTGAGGTTGGCTTCATGATTGAGCAGAAAGAGACTGGCTCCGAGATCGCTACTCCGCTGGTCACGTTGACTCCCGTGGCCGCTGAAAAAGTTCGCACGCTGCTGGAGCAAGAAAATGACCCCGAGCTGGGCTTGCGTATCTTCGTGGCCGGTGGTGGCTGCTCTGGGCTGCAATATGGTATGACGCTCGACACCACCCAGGATGGTGACGAGGTGATCGAGATGAACGGCGTGCGCGTCTTCGTTGACGACATGAGCGCAACCTATATTGGCGGCGCCGAGGTTGATTACCTCGACGGTCTCATGGGTGCTGGCTTCACGGTCAATAACCCCAATGCCGTGAGCACCTGCGGCTGCGGCCATTCCTTCAAGACGGCCAACGACGGCGGCCAGGCCCGCGCCTGCGGCTGCGGCCACTAGTCTGGCATCGCTTCAAGGAGACACAGGGCGAAGGCTGAGGTATTGTCCTCAGCCTTCGCTTCTTTTTGTTTGTGGCGGCTAGAGCGCCTGCGCGCCCAGGCGGTTGCCGCTCTCGTAGCGGCGCAGCCCCAGATGAAACACTGCCCAGGCCAGCGCAGCGATGCCCACAGTGAAAGCAAACAACGCCCCTAACAACGGCCAGCGGAAGCTGCGCAGCAGTTCCACCGGGAAGTACGAGATGAATCCTGCGGGCAGGACAGTGAAGAGCAGCAGCTTCACCGCGCCGTGAAAGATGGCCGTCGGATACGTTGAAAAGCTGATCAGCGCGCCCATCAACTGCTGCGATAGCCCCTCGCTGTTGCCCAGCCAGAAGGCCAGCGACCCCAGCAGCACCAGAAACGCCGTGAAGATGATGGCGACCATCAACACCAGTGCCAGGTAGAGCAAGAAATCGAACGGCGTCGGACGGATGAGCAGCGTGAAGGCGACCAGCCCAAAGATGAGATCGCCCCAGCCGCTGGCGCTGGTAGCGCTCACGAGCACGTGCAGCAAGACGTTCTTGGGCATGGTCAGATAGCTGTCCAGGCCGCCGCTGGTGATGACGCTTGCCAGACGCTGGGCGCGACCAAAGATGCCGGTTGCCAGGCCGAAGCCAGCCGCTGGAACGGCCCAGACAATGATGATGTCGCTGACAACCCAGCCTTGCACCACGGGATAGCGCTGGAAGAAGAGAAACCAGAAGCCCAGCCACAACCCATCGTTCAGCGCCATGCTCGCCACCTGGCTCCAGAACCCGGCCCGATACTCCATGGCCGCCTGCAAATTGGCGGAAAGATACCCGCCCAGAAAGCGCAGATAGCTTCGCATCTCAGCCTCCATTGATATTGACGCGGCGCACGACCAGCCGATAGATGCCCGCCACTAGGAACGCAAGCACGGCCAGCGTCAGCCCTTGCTGCACGAGCAGCGCGCCAAATTGCCCCAGGTCGAACTTGATGATCGTGCGCGCCGGGCCGTAGAGCAGCGCCGCAAAGGGCAAGACGCGCGCAATCGATCCCAGCGGCTCCGGAAACAGTTCCAGCGGCACCAGTACGCCGCCCAGCACCAGCACCAGTCGGCTGTAGATGAGCGCGAACGATTCAGTTTCTTCGGTCCAGAAGGCGAGCAGCCCGATGGCAAAGAGCGCACCGAAATCAATCGAGATCGACAAAAAGATCACCAGCGGCGCGGCCAGCAGCCCCCAGAACGAGATAGGCGGCGGCCCGACAAAGAGCAGCGCCAGCGTGGACGCGACCAGCAACGCCATTGCCAGGCGCACCACGCGCTCGCCCAGGTAGTGGGCATATTGATAGAAGACGTAGTTGCAAGGTCGCCCCAGCAGATAGGCCAGATCACCAGAGCGCACTTCGCCATCTACGCGGCGATTCAGCGCCGGCACGCTGGTCGCCAGCGTTTCTACCAGCGCCAGATACCAGATGATATCGCGGATGGTAAACGCGCCCAGGTGGCTGTTCGCCTGCGCGCTGTAGGTCGTTTGCCACAACTGGACGAAGATGACCATCAGCGCCACCAGCGTCACCGCGCGAAAGGCGATCTCACTGATGTAGGCGAGGCTGCTCGCCATGCTGATCTGAAAAACGGCCCAATATTTCCCAAATGATCGCCAGCGGCCCGGCCTTTTTCTGACAGGTGCGCTGAGCGTGATGCCCTGTGTCATGCTTGCTCCTCCTTTCTGAAGAACCAGCTTATGGGCTGTGCGCCCCTGGCTCAGCGCCCGCGCTTGCCATGCCCAAAACCGCTCCACTTGTTCCGTTTGTTCCGTAAATGGCGGCGATGATTTCCTCCATCGGCGGGTCGGCGATGTTCAGGTCCAGCACGCGATAGCGGCGCATCAGCGCGCTGACCACTGGCTCGATGGGCTGCTGGCGTGTATCCACTTCCAGCTTGACGCCATGCCCCTTGATCTTGACGACCCTGACGCCCTCCATTCCTTCCAGCCCGACCAGCCCCGCTGGCTGGCCTGCTGCGCCATTGGTTGCTGCATTTGCTGTGACCTCCGGTTCGATCACCTCTTCCAGCAGCAGATCGATGGTTTTGCTGCGTAGATACTCGCGCTTCAGCGTTGCCACGGGCGCGTCGAGGATGATCTGCCCATCGTTAATCACGATGGCGCGGCGGCAGATTTGCTCCACGTCGCCCGCGTCGTGCGATGTCAGAAAGACGGTGGTCTGTTCTTCGGCGTTGAGCCTCCCGATCAGGTCGCGCATGCGCTGTTTGGCGATGACATCCAGGCCGATGGTTGGCTCATCCAGAAACAGCACCTCTGGCCCATGCAGCAGCGCCGCCGCCAATTCGCAGCGCATGCGCTCGCCCAGGCTGAGCTTGCGTACCGGCGTGGTCAGATAGTCCTCGATCTCGAACGCCTCGACCAGAAACGCCAGCCGCTTTTGAAAGACGGCCTCGTCCAGATCATAGATGCGCGCCAGCAGGCGAAAGGTGTCGCGCGGCGGCAGGTGGAACCAGAGCTGCGATTTCTGGCCGAAGACGCTGGCGATGCGATAGGAGAGCGCGCGGCGCTCCCGCCAGGGCACAAGGCCCAGCACGCGCGCCTGGCCCATGGTTGGGTAGAGGATGCCGGTCAGCATCTTGATCATGGTGCTCTTGCCCGCGCCGTTCGGCCCAATGAAGGCCAGCATCTCGCCGCGTTCGAGGCTGAAGCTGACGCTGCGCACCGCTTCGCGCACGCGATAGCTGGGCTGAAAGAGCGCGCGGGCACTGCCCGCCAGCCCGGCGGCGCGCTGGCGCGTGCGAAAGTGCTTGCCTAAACCATCGACCTCCACAACGTTCATGATTGGTTCCTCCTGATGCTATGGGATATTCCACTGCTGGCTGCGCTTGCTCTGAAAAACAGCGGGGGCACGCAGCCCTGAACTGGACTCGTGCCCCCGCGAAGGTTTGCTCTGTTTGAAACGATCGCTTACCCGTCATCTCCCCTCGAGATGGCTTGCCTCCCGGAAGCACGCATCAGCGCGTAAAAGGGCATGAGGCCCATAATGGTCAGGCTCTCATACCACATGTTCGACACCACAAAGCAACAGGAGGTGAAGCTGGCGTGAACCGCTTCATCTTGGTGCTGCTGCGCTGGTTGTCGTGCTGATGCTGCCATCGGTAGTCACCATCTGCAAAAAGGAAAAACAAGACCCGCATACGCTGCTGTGTATCCACAGGCGTCCTCGCGGGTGGTTGTTTCAAGTGTACCTGGGAATGTGCGCTCTGTCAACCCTCTGTCGAAAGCTCATACCGGCAGAAACAGTCAGATGGGCGTGCGCGTGCTCGCCTTTGTGTAGCCTCCCCCACTCAACCGATGCCTCCCTTATTCTTCTTAGTTCTGGCCCAAAGAATTGGTCTTGATCTTGAAAGACCTCTCGTTGAGGCCAACCAACACTAGAAAGGCAAAAGGATGATTCGCCGATTGCGTCTTACTTCCAGCATGAGCAGCATTGCTGTTCTTGGCATTGCTATCGTGGTCTTGCTGAGTGGCGGCGGCGCAGCGCAGGCCGCCGCGCGCGTGACGAAGAGCGTATCCGGGCCGCTGGTTGCTGGCGCGGCTCCGGTCACTGGTGTGGCGGCGCTGCGGGCACAGCCTTCTGGTCTGGCAACGCTTACCTGGGACCCTGCCGCCGATAACACCTTGACGGTGGACCTGGCGCCAACCGGTCTGTCGCCTGCTAATCCGGGCGCATACCACAGCGATCCTTATCCTGCCGAACTGGGCACTGGAAGCTGCCAGCAGCCGGGAGCAGGTGTGCATACGCTAAACGCCGTTACTGCAAATCAGTACGGCGCGGGCAGCAGCACCACTGCTATTAAAGGCATTGCGGGCGGCATTCCTGCCGATGGATGGCATCTCGCGCTTTCTGCTCCAACGGTGGGCAACCAGCACGGGGCTGTGCTGGCCTGTGCGAATGTCATCAACCCCAAGCCTTCTACCACAGAAAAACAGACGGTGAAGGCCTGGCTGCATGGCATGCCCCACGGGCACGGCGGCGAGGGCGCTTATGGAGCGGCGCGCCTGAGCCTTGAGGGCACCACCCTGACTGTTCACGTCTTTTTGGGCGGATTGGCTCCAGGCAGCAAGCATGACGCGCATATTCACGCTGGCAGTTGCGAAAAGCAAGGGCCGGTGGTCCACAACCTGGAGACGGTGGTGGCCGATGCCAATGGCCGCGCGCAGGTGGAAACGACGATTAAGGGCGTGCAAACTATCCCGGGCAACTGGTACATCAACATCCACAACGGCACCGATCTGACGACTCAGACGGGGTTCCAGCCGATCTCCTGCGGAAATGTGTTCACCCGCTCGTAATCGATCAGTGTCAGCCACGTTCCTGACCATTGCCAGGCGCTCACCCTATGCAGGGTTGCGGATGTTGCAAATCTTCCTGCTCGGGGTGAGCGCCTGCCGTGCTCGCCCAGGTGATGGCTATTCGGGGGCCAGACCCCAATGCTCTGGGGAGCGCCAGAGGCTGGAGAGAATCAGTTCGCGGATGAAGAGCAGTTCCTTGGGCAGACGGTCATACAGTTTCATGAATAGCTCTTCGTGCGCAAGCAGTTCTTGCTGCCAGTCGTCGCGGTCTACCGACATCAATTCGTTGAACTGCGCTCGTGTGAAGTCTTCCAATCCACGCCAATCTACATCCTCGAAGCGTGGCATCCAGCCGATGGGACTTTCAATGCTGATCGCTCGGCCATGCGCGCGCTCGACCACCCATTTGAGGATGCGCATATTCTCGCCGAAGCCCGGCCACAGAAAATGCCCCTCTGCGTCGCGTCTGAACCAGTTCACGCAGAAGATGCGCGGCGGATTCGGCAAATGTCGCCCAAAGTTCAGCCAGTGATTGAAATAATCGGCCATGTGGTATCCGGCAAAGGGCAGCATGGCGAACGGGTCGCGGCGCACCTCGCCCACGGTGCCTGCGGCAGCGGCGGTGGTTTCCGAACCCATCGTGGCTGCCGCGTAGATGCCGTAGTTCCAATTGAACGCCTGATAAACCAGCGGCACCGTGTTGGTGCGCCGCCCGCCAAAGATGAAGGCTGAAATGGGGACGCCTTTGGGGTCGCTGGCTGCCGGGTCAATCACTGGGCACTGGCTGGTGGGCGCGGTGAAGCGCGCGTTGGGGTGCGCGGCTTTGCGTCCACTGCCGGGCGTCCAGCCCTGGCCGGTCCAGTCGACGAGATGCGCGGGCGGCGTCTTGGTCATGCCCTCCCACCACACGTCGCCGTCATCGGTCAGCGCGACATTGGTAAAGATGGTGTTGGCGCGCATGGCCGCCATGGCGTTTGGGTTGGATGCCTCGCTGGTGCCGGGGGCGACGCCGAAAAAGCCCGTTTCGGGGTTGATGGCGTAGAGCTTGCCGTCTGCGCCGGGCTTAATCCAGGCGATGTCGTCCCCCACTGTGGTTACTTTCCAGCCCTCGTCGTGATAGACGCCGGGCGGAATAAGCATCGCCAGGTTGGTCTTGCCACACGCGCTGGGGAAGGCTGCGGCAACATAGGTTTTTTCGCCTTGTGGATTTTCGACGCCCAGGATGAGCATGTGTTCGGCCAGCCAACCCTCATCGCGCGCGAGCACGGAGGCGATGCGTAGCGCAAAGCATTTCTTGCCCAGCAGCGCGTTGCCCCCATAGCCCGAGCCATACGACCAGATAGCGCGCTCTTCAGGAAAATGTACGATATACTTCTGCTCCTGGTTACAGGGCCAGGGAACATCTGGCTGGCCTGGCTCCAGCGGCATGCCCACGGAATGCAGGCAGGGAATGAAGAAGGCGTTTTCCCCCAGCACCTCATAGACGGCACGGCCCATTCTGGTCATGATGCGCATGCTGGCGGCGACGTAAGGCGAGTCGGTCAACTGCACGCCAATATGGGCAATGGGCGAGCCGAGCGGCCCCATGCTGAAGGGAATCACATACATGGTGCGCCCGCGCATGCAGCCATCGAACAAGCGCCCCAGCGTCTCTTTCATCTCGCGGGGATGGACCCAGTTATTGGTTGGGCCAGCATCGCTCTTCCTCAGGGAGCAGATGAAGGTGCGGTCTTCGACACGGGCAACATCGCTCGGGTCCGACCGCGCCAGGAAGCTGTTGGGGCGCTTTTCAGGGTTGAGTCGGATGAAGGTTCCCGAGGCAACCATCTGCTCGCACAGGCGGTTGTACTCTTCCTCTGATCCGTCGCACCAATGCACCTGGTCTGGTGTACATAACCGCGCCATTGCTTCGACCCAGGTACGCAGCTTCATGTTGGTGACATAGCTGGGGATGTCCAAGGCTACCTCCCAAAGAGCAGTATTCTAGCAGCGCTGATGTTTGAAAGCGTACCACCAAGGACACGCTTTGTAAACACTGCCGCCAAAAACACTCTATGGTATACTTGCTTCGTGGCAAGCTTTGGGAGTTTCCATTATGGAAGAGGAGCAGGAACTATGATTGTTTTTACCAGAATACGCCATCGTTGGCATCCTTCCACCTCGGCGGCCCGCGTCCTCCCGCTGCTGATTGTTTGTGTCGTGCTTACCCTTGCCGCGCCGCTGCTCGTGGCAGCCGCGTCTCCTGCCAGCACCGCTTTGGATGGCCCAGGCGCGCTTTCCCATTTTGACCTGGCGCGCAAGGATTGTCTGGGCACCGCCCGCAATACTAGCTCGAAAGTCTGGTTTACCGTTGCCAATGGTGTTCTGAGTGATGTCTATTATCCAACTATCGACAATACGAATGTCGAAACGCTCCAATATGTCGTGACGGATGGCAGCACCTTCACCGATCTGCAAACACGCGATACTACCTATACCGTGCGCGTGCTTGACCAGAACTCGCAAGCGCTTGACTGCGAGGTGACGACCACCGCCAAGAGCGGCAAATATCGCATCATTACCGACTATCTTACGAACCCTAATCAGAATGCGCTGGTGATGCGCGTGCGCTTCCAGGCGCTGACTGGCAAACGCTCTGACTATAAACTGTATCTGCGCTATGACCCCAGCATCAATGGCAATGGCGGTGGTGGCAGTGGCAACGGTGGTGGTGACAGCGGCACCATTGATACCTCGACTGGCCGTAATATCCCAATTGCCTTCGATACGGTGACCACCAGTAATGCTTTCAATCGCACCTATGCTGTGCCGGTCTACAGCGCGCTGGATGCCTCGAATCCCTTCCTTCAGGTGAGCAATGGGTTCGTCGGCCAGCCAAGCGATGGATTGGCGCAACTGGACAGCGCGCATGCGCTTACCACTCTTTATAGCGATGCTAACAATGGCAATCTGGTCCAGACAGCCCAGGTGAATCTGGCGCGTGGCGATAGTTTCACGCTGGCGCTGGGCTTCGGCACGACCCAGGCGGCAGCCATCCACAGTGCCCAGGCGTCGCTCGCCCCGGATTTTGAGTACCTGCAATATCTCTATGAAGCTGGATGGGAAGCCTATGATCGCGGGCTGATCGCCCCGCCGCGCGCGATGCGAAGGGTTTCTGGCGATCAATGGCGTCAGCTTGTGGCTGAATACTATCTGAGCGCGAACGTGGTCAAGGCATCTGAAGATAAGACCTTCCCCGGCGCTATCGTTGCCAGCCTTGCCTCGCCCTGGGGGCAGGCGATCTCCGCTGGCGACCCCAATAACACGTTCTTTGGCTCCTATCGCGAGGTCTTTGCCCGCGATGCGTATGAAGCCTGGACCGGGCTGCTGGTGGACGGTGATCTGGCGACGGCGCGCGCTGTGGTGAACTTCCTGTTCCTGCACCAGCAGCAGGCCGATGGCTCCATGCCGCGCAACAGCCTGCTCAACGGCATGCTGGCCCCTGATTCCTTCGGGACACAGCTTGATGAGACCAGCTATCCCATCATCATGGCCTATCAACTCAGGATGACGGATCAGAGCCTGTACCAGAACCATATCAAACCAGCGGCAAACTTTGTCATGGCTCATGGGCCATCCTTCGGTGTAGAGCGCTGGGAAGAACAGAGCGGCTACTCGCCCTCGACGATCTCAGCCGAGATTGCCGGGCTGGTCACGGCGGCAGCGATAGCGAAGATCAACGGCGACACCGCCAGCGCCAACCTCTGGCTGGGCGTGGCCGATGATTGGCAGCGTTCCGTCGAAAGCTGGACGGTGACCACCAACGGACCGCTGGCTGCGCACCCCTACTTTATTCGGCTCTCGAAGACGGGCGACCCGAATGCAGCAATTAGCTATAACGTGGGCAACGGCGGCCTAACGCTCGATCAGCGTTCGGTGATCGACGCGGGCTTCCTGGAATTGGTGCGGCTTGGCCTGGAGCCTGCCAATGATCCGGCGATTACCGAGTCGCTGCCAGTGGTTGACGCTACCATCGAGACTGACACTTCGAGCGGGCCGGGCTGGCACCGCTACAACGGCGATGGCTATGGCGACGGCGCTTCCGATGGGCATCCCTGGGCGCCCACCGGCCAGGGAACCGGACACGACTGGCCGGTGCTCACCGAAGAACGCGGGGAGTACGATGTCGCCGCCGGTCAAACCTCCACGGCGTTGAGCTTGCTCGCCACGATGCAGCACTTTGCGTCGGGCGTTGGCCTGATTCCCGAACAAGATTGGGAACTGCCGAATCTGGCTGCCTCTCCCTTCGGCACAGACCCAACCGTCGCCTCGATTGGTTTCCAGAATGGGCAAGCTGCTGGCTCGGCGGCCCCGCTGACCTGGTCGGCTGGCGTCTATGTACGGCTGATGCGCGACCTCACCAGCGGGCGCGTGCTGGAACAACCAGCGGCGACATTTAATCGCTACATCGCCCACCAGCCGGCGCAAACGGGCCTGACGGTGACCTCGCCGCCCAATGTTTCGGCGGTCACTGGCTCACCCGTCACGGTGACGGGAACGTCCGTGCCGGGCAATACCATTTATGTGGCCGCAACCAACACGGACAACCAGAGCCAGACTACGGTGGTGAGCACGACAGTCCAACCCGATGGCTCCTTTAGCGTTTCCGTTCCGGTGACGGGCGGCACGACGGTCTTGAATACGGTTGCGGTCAGCCCCAGTGGGGCGACGGCCCATGACCAGCGCTCCATTGTCTTTGACTTTACCCCTGGCACGGTGCTGCTGAACGTCACGGACCCGTCCGGCGACGATAACGGCCCGGGAAACTATGCCTATCCGACTTCCAGCAATTTCCAGCCGGGGGCGTTTGATATTACGCAGTTTGAGGTCATTTTGAGTCCGGATGGCTCGACGGTAACGTTCAAGGTGCAGATTCGCGATCTGACCCCAACGTTTGGCAGCCCGCTGGGCGCGCAACTGGTAGACGTGTATGTCCATAATCCCAACGCCGCGCCAGGTGATACCTCGACGGCGGCCTCTTTCCCCCAGCGCAATTACGCAATTGACCCAGGCGCCGCCTGGAGCAGACTGATTGAGGCGCAGGGGTTTGGGCAGCGCTATATTGATGCGCACGGAAATACCGTAGGGACGGTAACCATCAGCGCCAATGCCATCTCGCGCTTCATCACCTTCAGCGTGCCAACGGCCAGCCTGGGCGGCACACCTGGATCGGGCTGGGGCTTCACGGTGGCGTTGACGGGGCAGGATGGATTCTCCTCCGATCAGGCGCGGGCGTTCACTTCCACTCCTGGCGGCTTTACCTTTGGGGTCTGCGCCACTGCCAGCAGCGACCCACACTGCACCGTCGACCCCAATACGGTGCCCAAGCTGATGGATGTGCTGACTCCTCCGGGAGTGAGCCAGTCCGATGAATTGGATTACACGAAGCACTCTCCGGTGACCTTGCAGGATGTAGTCGTTCCCTAGTTTGTGCTATTGGCCGAAAGTGGTCACGGCTTTTGAAACCGACATGCCGCCCGCTGGCTTTACGCCAGCGGGCGGCATGTCGGTTTAGCGAAAATTGAGAAGCCTCGCCAGAAGAGCTTCTGCCGGACCTGGAGAAGATCAAACGTTTTCAGCACCCTTGACAGACGACAAAGCCAATGCTATGCTTTTGGAAGTACGGAGGGATGGCAGAGCGGTCGAATGCGACGGTCTTGAAAACCGTAGAGGTGCAAGCCTCCCTGGGTTCGAATCCCAGTCCCTCCGCCGCGCTGGGGCCCGACACGCTCCTGGCGCTGGCTCAGTAAGACGGCGCTGAGCAGGTGTCCTTTTGGCAGTGTCGCCTTGTTACCCAAGATAGGAGCTATCATGGCCCTCGCAGGCACACTTCGGCAGACCAATCTGGAGGATGTGCTGCGCCTGATCAATGAGCAGCAAGGCGCTGGCTTACTGGTTGTCAGATACGGGAACCTTTTTGCTGAATTGTATGTGCGGGCGGGGTATGTACTTTGTGTCCAGCGGAGCGGCGTCGGCCAGTCCTTCAGCGAGCGGCTGGTGAATGCCCGGCTCGTCACTCCCCAGCAGCTTGGCTATGTGCGCGCGCTGTACCAGGAAAAGCCCATTACGAGTGAGGTTGATCTGGCGCGCGCGCTGTTGCAATGCAATTACCTGACCGAGCGCGAGTTGCGCGATTGGGTGGCTGATGATGTGATCGAACTGCTGGTGGTGGCGCTTAGTTGGGATGACGGCGAGTTCGAGTTTCTCGAACACGAGATGCCGATCCCAGGGCGCATGGTGATTGAGGTGCCTATCAGCATTGTGCTGGATGAGGCGCTGCGGCACCTGGCCCAGCGCAGGCAGCGGGTTTCTGCCGCCAGAGTGGCCGTGACGTTGGATTTGGTGCTGGGCTTTGCCGAAGAACCGCCGCCAACCAATGGCAAAGTGCAGCTTACCCCCGATCAATGGCGCTTTCTGACGGTGATTAACGGCAAAACCCCGCTTTGGGAAGCCTGCAAGATATTGCACCTGCCGCAGCCGGGCGCGCTGCGCCTGGCTTCCGAACTGCTTTCATCAGGTATTCTGGTGGTGAGCGGTCTTCAACGCGATGCTGAGGGCCGCCCTGCTGCTCCAGCAGAAAATATGGCTCCGGTGGGGCCGACCGAGCGCCCCAGCCATCCCCGCCAGTCGATTCCTTTGAGCATTTCAGGCTCTACCCGGGTAGTGAACGGCTATGATCGGGGCCGCTCGCGCTTTGGCCGTTAGTATGCTGGACGCTTCCGCATCTTAGCCGAGTCCTTCCACCAGCAGCATGGCCTGAACCATCCCTCCTGGCTGCACCGCCGGGCTGTTTTCAGGAATGACCAGCAGCGCGTTCGCGCCCACCATGGAGGTGAGAATGTGCGAATCTTGCGGGCCGGTGGTCCTGGCGACAAAGATGCCATCTTGCAGCGTCACCTGGGCGCGCACATAATGGCGGCGGCTGCCGCTCTCCTGAACTGTGTTGAGCAGACGCGCCTGCACCATCGGGCGCAGCAGTTGGCTGAACCCTTGCATCTTGCGCAGCACCGGGCGAGCAAATAGCTCGAATGTGACGGCTGCCGAAACGGGGTTGCCAGGCAGGCCGAGCAACGGCGTGCTGCCCAGCTTGCCGAATGCCAGCGGCTTGCCTGGCCTGAGATTCACCCGCCAGAAATCAATGGCCCCTTGCTCGCGCATGATGTCTTTGACCAGATCGTAGTCGCCCACCGAGACGCCGCCCGAGGTGATGATCAGATCGGCTTGCTGCGCGGCCTGGAGTTTGGCGCGCAGTTCTTCCACCTGATCGCGCGCAATGCCCAGCGGGCGTGGAACGCCTCCGGCGCGGGCGGTGGCTGCCGCAATCAGATAGCTGTTGCTGTTGCGAATCTGGCCGGGACGCAGCGCCTGGTCAATCTCGACCAGTTCGTCGCCCGTTGCCAGGATGGCGACCACTGGGCGACGATAGATCGTGACGTGGGCCACGCCCAGCGAGGCCAGCACGCCAATCTCAGAAGGGCCAAGGATGGCGTTCTCGGCCAGCACCTGGGTGCCGCGCCGAATGTCTTCGCCCGCGTGGCGCACATTGTTGCCCTGGGCCACGGGCGCCTGCACCTGTACCCAATCAGCGCCGGTTTCGGTGAGTTCTTGTTGAATGACGGCATCGGCCCCTGGCGGCACGGGCGCGCCAGTCAAGATGCGCATAGCTTCGCCTGCCTCCAGCGGACGCTCGGCCACTTGCCCTGCCTGCACGATACCCACCAGCCGCAAGCGGCGCGGCCCCTGTGCCGTGGCGCTCTGCGTGTCGCTGCTGCGCAGGGCATAGCCATCCATAGCTGAGTTGGCGAAAGGTGGCACTTCTTCTTGCGAGGCAATGGCCCCGGCTAGCACGCGCCCCGACGCCTCTGCGAGAGGGACTTGCTCTGGCTCCAGGCGAGGGATGTCAGCCAGAATGCGTTCCAGCGCCTCTTCAACACGCAGCATAGCAGCAGCCTCCATTTCTCACAGGCATTGTTCAGCCTGAAGGGAATCCACGTTTACCCATTTTCTCTAACATTCTATCCTGTCAAAATCATATCGTGTCAGCGGCCCTGGGGTCAAAAAAGCGCCAGCCGCAGATAATGCTGCGGCTGGCGCTCCGGCAGTGCGAGGCACTGGAGCAGTGCACCCCTAGCCGGTGAAGACGCGGAAGATTTTGCGGATCAAGCCTTGATCTTCGCCCTCTTCCTCCAGGTCTTCGACCTCGACGTCATCAAGCGAATAGCGAGGGTCGGGCCGCGGCGCTTCCTGCGTCCCCCAGTTGGCGCCGCCCGATGGACGGGGCTTGGGCGCGGCAGCGTAGGGCTGCTGTACCGGTTGCTGGGGTGGTGCCTGTGGCTGTGGGCGCTGCACGGGTGGTGCCTGTTCGGGCCGACGCTGCGCCGCTGGCGGCGTGCCTGGGCCTGTCGCTGGCTGACCGCCTGGCGCGGGCTGGGGTGGTGCCGCTGGCTTGGGCATCGAGAACGCGGCGGGCGTGGGTCGTGTAGGCGTGTCAGGAATGCCACCCGACACGGCTGCGGGCCTCTGTGGGGGCTGGGCGACAGGAGCAGGCTGGCGTGGCAATGCCTCGGGCCGCGATGCCGATGGCGGGAGCGGCGCTGTTTCTGCTTTGACCACTTTCTCCTGAGCAATTGGCGTTGGCTGTGCGATGCTTGGCACCGGTTGAGTCGGCTCAGGGGGAGCCTGGACGCGCGGCGCGGGCGCGGGCTTGGGCGCGGGTGGCTCGGGGCGCGGCGGTGGTGGAACCGGACGCGCGGTTGGCGCTGCCTCAACGCGCGGCGGGGCGGGCGTTTCTTTCTTCGCTGGACTGGCTCCCGTCAGATCGGAAGGGCGAATGGCGCGCATTGGTCCGGTGCCGCCACCCTGGAGCGAGAACATGCGTTTGCTGGCATGCAGGCGCGGCGCGTCGATCCAATCGTAGGCGCCGATGAGGGCATGCTCGCACCAGCCGGGGTAATCGGTGGGGGCCAGGCCAGCGCGCTCGAAGTAATCGAGACGGTGCATAGTGAGCACCAGCCACTCTTCGCCCTTGCCCACGAGGCGGTCAAGCAGGTCCACATCGGAGACTTTGTTTGCCTGGAGACGGCGCATCGAGTCCAGTTCCGCCGCAGAGGGCTTGAAGAGCGCCTCTTGTTTATCGTTCTCTTCAAGTTCGGCGCGCAGCTTGGCAATCGTCTCATCGAACTGGCGTGTCGCTCTATCGACATACCAGGTCATGTAGCTATCGGCAACCTGCTGCATTGCCTCCAGCGGGATTTGTTCGTAGAGTTGGGTTATCGTGGTTGCGTCAGAACTCATGTCTATCCCTCTTAGCTCTGCTGGCGCCAGCGTTGCCACCAGCGCTCTACGGACTCATGGAGGCGCATATCTTCTTCGCTTTCAAACGGTAAGGAGACGCTGAAGCGCTGCTTATCATCGTCGTCTTCTTCTGTCTGATCCTCTGTCTTGTCGCCTTCCTGGTTCGGATTCAGTTCGATGTTTTTCAGCCACTGAGGGACAATCAAGCGTGGCTCGGTGTAGCCTTCGGTGGGGCGAGATGCCACCAACTCATCGGTGTCAGAGCGTTTCTTTTCCAGGCGCACCGGGGCCTCAGCGCGAGTTACTTCGGCAGTGGTAATCGCTTCCACGCCAACGGCAACCGAACCGGAGGCAGGCTCAGCGGCGCGTTTTGGGAAATCAGCCGTGTTTTTGGATTCGCCCAGCAGCGTATTCAGCGCTGATGAACTGGTGGTGGCCGGTTCTGTCAGTGGCGCGGTGGGCAGTGTGGTTGTCGGCAGTGTAGCGGCGGGCAGCGGTGCCTCTCCCCGTGTCAGATTTGGCCCCTGGCTGGCAAGTAAATTGAGCGCCTCCAGGGGGTCAGCGGGCGCGCTTTCTGCATGCGCGAGCAACTGCTCCAGGAGGGGGTCAATGGTGTCCGGCTGTGCGGGTGTCTCGTCCTGCGGTTTTTCAGCAGGAGCTACCGGCGTGGAAGGCTTTTCCGTGGTATTTTTGGCGGGCGCGGCTGGTGGTTTTGGCTTCGCTGAAGCTTCCGCTGGCGCAGCCTCTGGAGTGGAAGGCTTGGCAGATGCGCTTTCCTTCTGGACCGGCGCTTCTGCCTTGGTGGCCTGAGGAGGCAGCTTATCGGTGATCTTTGGCCCTGTCTCGGCAGGTGCGCTCGTTGCCTGGACGCCATTCGCCTGGGCGCTTGCGGGAGCCGCTGGCGCGGCATCTGCCGCGGTTGCGCCGTTCCGGCCATTCTTGGCAGCGACAGGTTCTGCTGCTTTGGTCAGCGATACCTGACCGAGCAACGCGGCAATAATTGGATTGGATACATCTGGTAGAGAGGTCTCTTTGGTGGGCGCTAACTTGAGCACCCGTTCTCGCTCCGCCTCGTGGGCTGCAATTTCGTCACGTAACCGCGCGCCCACTTCCTGGTGATGGAGCCACTGTTTATACTTGCCCATGCTCACCGCCTTATGTTGAACGTTGCCGCGCTTCCGGTTTCATAGGGCGCGGTTGATCTGATGCCTGGATTGGTGTGGAGAAAGCCAGGCGTGTCTCTGCCCGCAGGCTCAGCGCAGTATACCATAGGCTCGCTGCCTGGACAACACAATAGCCATAATGGGGGGCACCCGGCGAAATATGCAATCTTACGCTTGAGTGGAAATTTTTTGCTCTTGGATATTGATGACCGAGGGCACCAATATCCAAGAGCAATTCCCCTATGCTGCTTGAATGGCAACCTGACCAGCCTCCTCCATTGATCGAACAGAGTACTGTGGGTTGATCCTGATGGAAGCCAGGTCGTGATGATTGTGATTGAGCGTCGGCGGAGGAAGCAGCACCGTGGCAAACATGCGGTGCTGCTCCCTGCATTCCAGGACAGAGTTGAAATAGGAGCGGCCATAGCGAGTCAACGTGTACGCGAGGCGGAGAGCTAGGTGCCGACTCGTGGAAGGACTCGACAATTGGTGTGCAGGTACTGCGCGGCTCCATTCTTGAAGTCGTAGATGGCGACGGTCTGGGTCTCCTCAAGCGGATCGGACGTTTGCATCAAGAAGTGCGTCTCGCTGATCGGCAGCAGCGCGTAGGTACTGCGTTCCGGCCTACCAAGAAATTGCGCCTCCAGCGGGTTGCGGACGAAGGTCAGGAAGAGCTTCCCGCCTTCGGCTGCGACTTCGTACCGAGCGCCGGGCCGCTCGTAAGCACCTTCATACCTGGATACGTCGAGTTTGAGCGTTGGATCGGGGTGCGGCAGGTCTGGGATCGTGACGGCTCCCAAATCGGCCAGGATGGCATTGAACACCTGCTTGTAGAAGCGCTCTCGCGGTCCGCCGTTCGTCAGCATGGCGAGCGCGAGGTTCGCATCTGGCAGGATTCGCAGACGAGCGTTCTGACCAATAGTGCTGCCGTCAGTCGCGTAGACCGTCACGCCGTGCCAATCACACACGATGAGGCCCAGCGCCCAGTATGGCCCAAACATATATGGGTCGGGGATGGGCACACGCGACTCCATCATCTCGCGTATGCGTTTGGCCGACAGCATCCGCCTCCCGTTTGGCGCTACGCCCCCGTTCAGGAAGACGTGCGCCATCGTGAGCACGTCCCGAACGGTCGAGGTGATGTTGCCTCCCGGCCCATACGAGCGGGGCAAGTACCCCAGGGGCGAAACCATAGGTCCCTCTTCAAGAGACCGGATGATGTGCCCCGTCGCCGCCCGGCCCTGGTCGATTTCCTCACGCCAGCTACTCGTGCTGTGGAGTCCCAGCGGGTCAAAGAGGCGACCCTTCATAATGGCGTCCCAGCGCTTGTCGTCGACGACCTCCAAGATGCGCGCGAGGATTGCGTAGCCCAGAGCGGCGCTGTATCCGTGGGTAGACCCCAACGGAAACACTTGGGGTGCGCTGGCGATGTTGGCGACCATTCGCTCGTAGACATCTTCGTCTTCACCAGGAGCGCCGAAGTCCTCCTCGATCCCGTTGGTGTGGTTGAGGAGATGCCGTGGCGTGACCGTGGCGCTCACCTGGGGATCGGCGACCCGGAAACCAGGGAGGTAAGTCCGCACCGGCTCGTCCAGGCCAACTTTTCCTTCGTCCACCAGTTGCATGAAGGCGAGGGCTGTCCACGTCTTGGTCATGGAACCGCACTGGTAGATGGTGTCGGTCGTCGCGGGTTCCTGCGTTGACCAGTTCTTGACTCCGACGGCGAAATCGGTGATCGCTCCATCCTGGAGCACACCGATTGCCGCGCTCGGTATCCCGTATTCCGAAAGGAGCGCGGAAACCCGCGCTTGCATCTGCGTGACATCTATCCCTTTTGTCATTGGGGCCTCCTTTCTTACCCTGAAAGAAGCGGCTGGTTTGGTGCCGCCTCGCGCTCGTGTCGGCAGCTACTGCTTCGGGAGTCCGACCGCGTTCGCTGCGTCGGCCTCGAAGTATTCCGTCGTGCCAAAGGGGCCAGCGTACTCCTCGAAGAAGCGTTTGACGCTGTCAATCGACTCATGGACGATGACATTCACCGCCTTGGTCCCGTCGGTGCTCCCCACGGCCAGGGTCCACTTGGCCCCCTTGGGCAAGTGGCTGTACGCCTTCTTCATGGCACCCCAGAACTGGTCGTTGTCAGAGATCGTGGAAACCGCCATCACGTGCATCCTTTGTCCTCCTCATGCTATACTCTATTCGCTGCTCATATCAGCGAATATCTAGAATCAGCTCGCTATTGTCAGGTAGAAAAATATATTTACCTGATAATGTAAGATAAATATATTGTAGAGTGGAGGAACGAGCCTTGTCAAGTGCTTCTCAGGATGAACGCGCACGCATCCATGCGGAGTTTTCGCGGGAGATGCGGCAATTTACCGAAATCAACGCCTCCTTTTTTCGTGTGGCGGCGACGCGGCTCGGGATAGCCGTGACAGATATGCAGGTACTCGATCTCCTTGATCTTATCGGCCCAGCGACGGCTGGGCAACTCGCCGAACTGACGGGGCTGACGACTGGGGCAATCACCAGAATCCTCGACCGGCTGGAGGAAGCCAGGCTTGTCCGACGGGAGCGCGACCAGCGCGATGGCCGCAAGGTCATCGTCCGGCTCGCCAGTGACCAGGACGACCTGCGCAAGGTCCGCTCGATCTTGGATGCCGCGCTTTCGACGTGGGAAGAGGTAGCGTCGCACTATGACCAGGAACAACTCGCCTTCCTCGTGGCGTTTCTCCAACATAGCACCGCGCGCTCCAGACAGGCATTGGCCCGCCTCCAAGAGGAGACGCCGTCTGGCAAGGTGGGGGGGTTCTCTGCTCCCTTAGGTGATGTGGAGCGCGGTCGGCTCGTTGTTTCCTCCACCATTGCGCGGCTGACCGTGCGTGCAGATGAGGGAGGAACCGAACTGTATCAGGCTCGCTTCGAGGGACCCGTCCCGAATGTGAAGACCAAGGAGGGGACAGTCACCATCCGCTATCCACGCCGAATGCTCGGTCTAGGGGGGAAGCAGGGTGCAGCGGAGATTGCGCTGAGCAGCGCTATTCCCTGGCAGATTGTCATCCAGGGCGGAGCAGAGGAGGTGGTTGCCGATGTAGGCGGTCTTGCGCTCGCTGCCCTGGAAGTCAAGGGAGGGTTTAGCCAGGTGCATCTGGAACTCCCCGCGCCCGTTGGCGTGGTGCCCATACGGATTCTGGGAGGAGCGCCCGAAATCACCGTGCGCCGCCCATCAGGCGTCCCCGCCCAGGTCCACCTCAAAGGGTGGGTCTCCACCCTGGTCTTCGATGAGCACACCTTCAGCGGGGTTGGCAACAACGCCCAGTTGCAAAGCGCCGGGTTCGATCCGGCGGCCCCACGGTTTGACCTCGAAGTCGCCAGCTACGCCAGCAGGTTTACCATCACCACCCGGTGACGCCCGATTGAGAGGCAGGCGTTCAAGGATCATGGCCGCCTGCCCCCTCGAACGACCTGCCGGGCCGGTTAGCAGCCCTGCACCGCTTGAATGCGCTGCCGTGGTCAATTCCACGGCCCGTGCCGCCTCCAGCCTCTGCGCTCGTCCTAATGATAGGGTTGAGTACCCAATTGGAATTGCACACTAGGCACACAGGGCGTTTTGCGCGTACAATAGCAGGGCAGAGCTTGCCACACGTCATGCTGATGAAGAAAGGCGCACGTTATGCTCCTGGAATCTTTTGTGGTAGCCGTTGGCTCAACCAACCCCATCAAGGTCGAGCCAGTTCGGACGGTGCTTGCCCGCGCCTTTTCTGCGGCCATGGTCGTATCGGTCAATGCCGCTTCAGGCGTTCCGGAACAACCCATTGGCCCGGCGCAAATACGCCAGGGCGCGCGCAACCGTGCCCTACATGCGCTGAAGGAATTGCTGAGCCAGTCGCCAGCAGCCAACGGTGAGATGCGCTGGGGCGTGGGGTTGGAAGGTGGGGTTGATTTTGAAGATGAGGTGGCCTGGTTGACGGGCGCGGTTGCCATCGTGACGAACCAGGAGCGCTCTTCGCTTGCCTGGTGTCCGCGCTGCCCCCTGCCGCCGCGTGTGGCTGATGCGCTGCACGCGGGTGGCGAGCTAGGCCCGATTATGGACGAACTCACCGGCATTACCGACTCGAAAACAAAGCATGGAGCCATTGGCTATCTCACCAACGGCCTGGCGCTGCGCGGCCTGTCCTGGGAAATCGCCTTTGCCTGCGCGCTGGCGCCGTTTCTGCACCCGGAACTCTATCCATGAAGGGACCCTCTGAGCAGCCATCGCAGCTCTACAAGCAGGAGTTTCAGGCCATGCTTGCTCTTACTCTGCCAGCCCATGACCCGCTGGATGTCTTGCGTTCAACCCTGCCTGTCGTTCAGCGCGCCCGCCAGGTGCGCCTGGATATGGAGCGCATCGCTGGCCTTGCTGCCCGATGGGCGGCGGAAGGTTGGCAGAGGCCAGTCTGGGACGCGACCTTGCATTTCAACGATGGCACGGAGCGCACGCTCAATTGGGTGCTGCTGCTGGATGCGCTGAATTTTTGCTTCTGGGGCGAGGCCAACCAGCCGCGCTGGATGGTCGAATATGGCGGCCAGACCTACAACGGCTATATGGCCGAAGCTGCCAGCCTGACGCGCGCGCTGGATGAAGGCTATCCGCTCTGGGATGCCGCCTATCTGGCCGAACTGAGCGAGGCTGACCTGCGCCAGATTTTTCGCCCCGCGCCTGGCATGCCTGAAATCCCTCTCTTTGCCGAGCGACTTGCCAATGCCTGCGAGGTGGGCCGAGTGCTGCTGTCGAACTATGGCGGCCAGTTTGCCCGCGCGGTCGAGGCTGCTGGCGGCAGCGCTGTGGCGCTGGCCCGAAGCATCATTCAGGATTTTGCCTCTTTTCAGGATGTCAGCATGTACGATGGCGCTCCGGTGCGATTCTATAAGCGCGCTCAGATTTGCGTGGCCGATATACACGGCATCTTTGGAGGTGAGGGCTGGGGCAAGCTAGATGATCTCGATCAACTGACGATCTTTGCCGACTACAAACTGCCACAGGTGCTGCGCCAGGAGGGGGTGCTGGTCTATGGCGCTGATCTGGCGGCGCGGGTTGATCGCCTGGAACTGCTGCCGCCAAACAGCCCCGAAGAGGTAGAGATTCGGGCGGCGACCATCTGGGCAGGCGAACTGCTGCGCCGTGCCCTCAGCGCCCATGGCATCAATGCGCTTGCCAGCGAGATTGATTATTACCTCTGGACGCTCGGCCAGACGCCATCGCCCTATGAGCGCCCCTATCACCGCACGCGCACCATGTATTACTGATAGGCTTCAGGGAAATCAATTGCCGGTCTGCCGCAGCCCTGTGTATAGTGCATCAGATGAAATTTCTGATGCCATGCCTGAACGCTTCTTCATCTCCTTGCTCCAATCCGAAAAGTGCTTCCAGTAAGGCAAAGGTGCCACGATAAAAACGGATGCGCCCCCAATATGAGGCCAGCTCTGGATAGCCTGGCTCCAGCCGATGAAGAAACGCCTCGCCGTAACCGAGTAGCCCGGCGAAATCGTAGGCTGGGTCACCCAGCGTCGTACTGCCGAAATCGATGATGCCTGTAATCGTCTGCGCTGTGGCGTCAAACAAGATATTGCTCCCGCCGAAATCGCTGTGCTTCAGGACAGGCTGATAGTCGAAATTGCGCTGATCGCTCAAAAAGTTCTCAAAGTGATGAGCGGCCCACTCGCGCGCATCCGGCCTCATGTGCGGGAAGCACAGTGTTTGCATGCGGGCATAGATATCGGCGCACTCATCAGCCGTGTCAGCGAGGGGAAGCTCGTAGGCAATGGCCTCGCGTACCGGTACGCTGTGCAGTTCCTTGAGGAAGCCGGCCAGTTGGTCTGCCAGCCTATCCAGAACTGATTCATCTTGAATTGCCGCCATCGTTTCTCGCCCGAGTTGCACGCCTGGAATGAGCCGATAGCCCATAAATGCCTGGCCTCCGGCGGGCGCGTCCAGGCGCGTGAAGATAGGGTTGGGGATGCGCAGGCTGATATGATCCTGAATGCCGGTCAGGATGGCTAGCTCGATTTCAAGCTGTTTGAGGTTGACTGGATACCTGGGAAAACGAAAGATAAACTCCTCATTCAGCACTAACACCACATTATTCTGCCCCTCGTCATTGAATCTAGCCGAGATGATGGGGAGGTCAGGATAGACGTGCTGGATGCTGTGCAGATACGGTTCGATCTCAGACATACAGGACTTCTTTCTCTTGATAAAACCTTGACAGGAGCGGCCTGCACATGATATTCTTGTAGGGCGTGATACGACAAGGGTGGTTAGCTCAGCCGGGAGAGCGCTTCGTTCACACCGAAGAGGTCATTGGTTCGAATCCAATACCACCCACCATCACTCTCAACCCCCCCCAAACCCGCCAGCGTGCAGCATCTCCCGCTGGAGATGGAAAGTCTGAGGGACACACTACACACCTGGGCGGGTTTTTCTTTTGGTCATCGTTGCCTTGCGCAAGGCAGAAAGCGTTCTGTGATGCCTGAACTTCCTGAAGTTGAATATGTCGCCCGCCAGCTACGCCAGACCCTGGTTGGGCGCACCATCAGCGATGCGCGCGTCAACTGGCCGCGCACTATTGCCCATCCCGATGTGGCAACGTTCTGCGCTGAACTCCCGGGCGCGCATGTGCTGGGGATTGATCGACGTGCCAAATATCTGCTGATCACCCTCAGCGGCGATCAAGCTCTGCTGATTCACCGGCGCATGACGGGGAACCTGCTGCTCTTCCCAGCCGCAGCAGACGATAGTCCCTGGGAAGAGGTGCCTGACCCCTATTGCCGCGCCGTGTTCCTGCTGGATGATGGCTGCCGGTTGGTTTTTACCGATCCGCGTAAGTTTGGGCGCATCGCGCTCTATCCAACGAGTGAACTGTCCGCCGCGCTGCATGGCCTGGGATTGGAGCCGCTCGGCGAGGAGTTTACGCCTGAGGCGTTGGGCAAGCTGCTGGCAGGGCGTTCGCGCCAGATGAAGCCGCTGCTGCTCGATCAGACCTGCATTGCGGGCATCGGCAATATCTACGCTGATGAGTCGCTCTTCCGCGCAGGCATTCATCCGCTGCGCCGCGCCGAGACGTTGACTCCTCCGGAAGTTGCCCGCCTGCACGCTGCCATTCGCGAGGTGCTGGAGTTGGGCATCGAGCACGGCGGCACGACCTTTGGCCGTCATCAGGACATTTGGGGCGAGGCCGGGCGTAATCGCGCTCACCTGGCGGTCTATCAACGCGCGGGCGAGCCATGCCTGCGCTGTGGCACACCCCTGGTGCGCGTGGTGGTGGCGCAGCGCGGCACGCATTTTTGCCCGACCTGCCAACCTGGCCCTGCTGCGGATACGTTGGTGGAAGCTGCCCCAACCGAGGCCGAGCGCGAAGTGGCATCTCTCAAAGAGCGAGCCAGCGCCGAAAAATAGAAGAAGGCAAGGAGTGATGCTAAAAGCTCCTTGCCTTGTAGCCAATATTTCCTATATGCCTGGGCCTGTTGGGTTTTTATTTTCCCGGCTTTGGCGTCGGGGTGGCCGTTGGTGCCAGCGGGGTAAAGAAGGTGGCGTTTGACTTCGAATAGGTCTGCCCATTGTAGTTCACGGTCACGCTGATCAGGACGGGCGTTTGGGGCTGAAGCCCTGAAAACGTGAGCGGAAAGGCGGCCCAGCCATCATTGGTCGTTTGTTGCGCGTTTACCTGGCCGTTGAGTTGAGATACGGGCTGACCATTATAGAAAGCGAAACTCAGGCTGACCGAGGCTCCGCCCACGCCGCGTGGTGTTCCGCCATTGGAACTGATATGGAAGATCACATAGATCGTGATGTTGTCGGTGGTTTTTGGCGTTGGATTGCTAGAAAATGCGCCAATCGTCTCGGGCGGCGAGGTGGGCGTTGGCGTCAGATTGGCGTTAGGCGTATGGAGCGCAATCGTAGGCTGCGCGCTCCCTGGGTCGTTCGCCAGGGACGCAGAGCAGGCTGAAAAAAGCACCACCACGCAAGCCGCCAACGCCAGCCGAAGCGCATACTGTTTCATAGAGCGACGTTTTAAACCTCCTGCACATTGCTCGGCCCGCATCATGCAATTCCAGCAGTAGATGGGCCTCTTCTATTATACCCAAGAGGCGCTCTTTCTTCGGTAAAGCTCCCTTGCGGAAAGTGAAACCTTCTTCCGAAAAGAACCGTTACTCAAATAGCTCCTCTGGTAATTGGCTCTGTGAGCTATGCCTGCTGTGCTGTTTGCCAATTTGTATTGAATATGATATATTGAGGTTGGTTGTATGTATATACGGATTCCTGCACACGACACAATGTCATGCTAGAAGGTATCATGCAATGAGCGAGAGAGCAAAGGATGAGGGGGCAGGGCGGGTCTTGCAACACATCGAAGACGAGCTGCACCTGTTAGCGCAGCTTACCGATGGGGAAGGCAAGGAGCGCCACCAGGCTGATCTGCCGCACCCGGCGCTCGCGCGTGAAGCCCAAAGCCAGACCATTGATGAGGCGACACCGGATTTTGGCCGCGAACGACGCAAGGGTATTCCTGAGGTTATTCTCGGCGAAAACAAAACCGATGCGCAGATTATCTCTATCGCGCATGCGTTCATTCGAGCAAATGGCCGCGCGCTGCTGAGCAGGGTGCGCCCTGAATTGTTCGGACGATTGTATGATGAGTTTGCGGATTGCCATATCATCCTTCGGGAACCTGCCCGCGCGGCAGCGATCTATCGCCAGGGCAGTTTCCCTCCAAAGACCGGGGGACGTGTGGGCCTGATCAGTGCCGGAACTTCTGATATTCCGTGCGCTGAAGAAGCCCGTCTGATTGCTGAAGCGATGGGCTGCGTGGTCACACCGATTTATGATGTCGGTGTGGCTGGGTTACATCGGCTGCTTCAACCGCTCCAGTCTTTGCTGTCAGAAGGCGTGGATGCAATCGTCGTGGCCGCAGGGATGGATGGCGCGCTGCCATCTGTCATTTCCGGTCTGGTGGACGTGCCGGTGATCGGCTTGCCCACTTCAATTGGCTATGGTCTGGGAGGGAAGGGGGTTGCAGCCTTGCTCTCGATGCTCCAGACCTGCGCTCCGGGCCTGACGGTGGTCAACATCGATAACGGGATTGGGGCTGGCGCCACGGCAGCCCTGATTGCCAATCGTGTCGCGCAGGCGCGCGAGCCACATACAGCCGAGTAAGCGGTGGAAGAGGGACCATGCGCGGAAGTCACGCATGTATGCTCTTAGGAAGGGTAGGGACAAGCGCCTGCCAGAAAGCTCATATCTGCCTGGAAGTCCAGCAGTAGGGCGGCATGGTTCTTGCAGCTTGCTCCAGGGCGCAGGCGACCCGGTTGCGCCGATGTCGTGTAGTCAATCGTTCCCACGATGCCGGGAAGGTGGGAAAAGGTAGCCCATTTACCTAAGCGTAGAGAGGCGGAGAGAGACATGCCCAACAGCAAACGGGGACCAGAGCCTGGTTCCCAAAAAGCCAAACACGGTGGTCAGGCAGTACGCGAAAAATACGGCCCAGAGTTCTACTCGCGGATCGGGAAGAAGGGCGGCGAGGCGGTGAAGGAAAAACGCGGGCCAGCATTCTATGCTGAGATTGGCAAAAAGGGCGGCGAGTCCACCAAGCGTCAGCAGGGGCCGGAGTTCTATTCGCGGATTGGCAAAAAGGGCGGCGAGCGTGGCCGCACCGCTCCCAAGCAGTCCCAGTAGTCAGGCCAGCAGTTTGCGCATATCGTAACAGTGGATGAGGGGAACACTCCCAGCCTGGGAGTGTTCCCCTCACCTTTTTTCCTCTGAGGGCAGGTGTCCGGACGTCGTTATACCTGGCTACCGTTCGCTTTTCCGGCGCTGGTGGAAAGCGCGGGCGCGGGGCTTGCATCGGCATCCGGGCTGTCGGCTGTGGGCGTTGGTTCGTCAGGTCTGGCGTGTGTGTTCGCTTCGGGCTTCCGCTGAAAGCGGTCGCGTTTTTCCCCTGGATGGACCATCCCAGCGGCCACCAGCGTCACCCTGATTTGATCGCGTATCGCCGGGTCCAGGACAGCCCCAAAGGTCATATCGGCAGATTCATCGACGGCCTCGCGGACCATTTGGGCAATCTGCGTGACCTCGAACAAGGTAAGGTCAGGCCCACCAGTGATATTGAGCAGGATACGCTGCGCGCCCTGAATCGAGGCCCCCAGCCACCCGCCAGCAATCGCGCTGGTGGCGGCTTTTTCTGCTCGAAGATCGCCGCGCCCGTCGCCGATGCTCATCAATGCCATGCCCGCCTGCTGCATGACGCTGCGCACATCGGCAAAGTCCACGTTTACCAGCCCCGGGACGGTGATGATTTCGGTCATCCCCTGCACGCCCTGCCGTAAAACATCGTCGGCCAGTTGGAAGGCATCGGCCAATGTGCTTTGCCTGTCCACCACTTGCAGCAGGCGGTCGTTGGGCACGGTGACGAGCGCGTCGACAAATTCGGAAAGCGCCGCAATCCCTTGCTGGGCGATTTTACGCCGATGGCTGCCCTCAAATGAGAACGGCAGCGTGACGGTGCCAATGACCAGCGCGCCCATTTCGTGCGCAATGTTCGCCACGACCGGGGCAGCGCCGGTGCCTGTGCCGCCGCCCATGCCCGCCGTCAGAAAGACGAGATCAGCGCCGCTGAGCGCTTCTTGTAGCTGTTTGCGGCTGGCTTCGGCTGCCTCCGCGCCAACGGATGGGTCGCCTCCGGCTCCGAGGCCGTGGGTGAGCGATTCGCCCAGACAAAGCTGCTCTGGCGCTTGGGAAAGGGCGAGCGCCTGGGCATCGGTGTTGAGGGCCACGAACTGCACCCCGCGCAGTTGCACATCGATCATGCGGTTGATGGCGTTATTGCCCGCGCCGCCGATGCCAACGACCACAATATGCGCTGGCTCCGGGGTAAGGGGTCGCTGGGTTTCCAGTGGGACCACGCGCGCGTGTCCCTGTCGTCGCTGCGTTCTAGGTGCTGGTTGTATCCCCATCAAGAGGCATCCCTCGCTCTCTACAGAGGTGTGGCTTTCAAAAAATGGCTGGACCCCGGATAAAAAAGGAGGGGGCGCACTGGCATAGTGATCGTGCGGCCAGTGCGCCCCACCCAACCCAGGCGCTCCCGGAGGGATTCGAACCCCCGACACTCGGTTCCGAAGACCGATGCTCTGTCCCCTGAGCTACGGGAGCATCTACAGGTGCGCAGGAATTTGGAACCATGAGCCTGCCTCCTGTTCAGTAGGTAGAGTACCACCTGGCGCGCGGGGCGTCAAGGCCCCAGCCTCGTCTTTTTATCTCGCTGTTCAGGCAATCGTCTGTAAAAATTCGCGCGGTGTAACGTGAAAGCGTTCGCGCAGAAAGGCTCGCCCGGCTGCGGTAAAAAAGATGACCGCGCCGGTTGCCCGCCCCCAGGAGACGCCGCGCATCAGCCGCGCCTCACCCCAGAGGGGAAAGCGCCAGTCGCGCGCCAGCAGCGCCGCGCGTATGCCGCTGGTCAGCACAAGCGAGATGAAGATGGCAAGCACCTGCGCCAGCGCTCCATCTGGCAAATGCCGGATGGGCGCTGGGGTCGCTTGAAAGAGCGTAAAGCGCAGGAACAGCGCCGCCAGGACAGCAGGGGCCAATAACTGCGCTAGCAGGAACAAACGCCCCGGGTCGCGCAGATAGGTGGTGGCGATGCCCAGCGGGCCAATGCTCCAACAGGCCAGCGCTCGCCGCGCCAGCATGCCCAGCAGCAGATAGGTGGCCTCGTGCAGCCCAATCCACAGGAGCAGAGACCAGAAGAGCTGGATGACATGCACTTGCACCTGCCTCCCCTCCTTTCTCGCGTGTGCTGCTGTCTAATCGAATCGTTCTTGCCACGCGGCAGCGCCAATCAATGGGACAAAGACGCAGATGCCCAGCGAACGCTGCTCGAAGCCCTCTTCCTGCCTGACCACGCGCAGCAGTTCTTGTTGTTCTGGACTGCCCACCGGTATCACCAGCCGCCCATATAGCCCAAGCTGTTGGAGCAGTGGTTCTGGGACGACTGGCGCGGCGGCAGTGACCAGAATGGCGTCATACGGCGCGGCTGGCGGCCATCCGAGCGTGCCATCCCCGATGTGCACTTCGACATTCATATAGCCCAGCGTCCCCAACAGCCGGGATGCGCGCCCGGCCAGCGTCGGCCAGCGTTCGATGCTGACCACGGAGCGCGCGCACTCTGCCAGCACGGCTGCCTGATACCCCGAGCCTGTGCCCACCTCCAGCACCTGTTCGGTGCCGGTCAAGGTAAGCGCTTGCGTCATCGCCGCGACCATCAGCGGCTGCGAAATGCTCTGACCTTGCTCAATCGGCAGCGCGACGTTCTCAAACGCCTGTGCGCGCAGGAATGGGGCGACAAATTGTTCGCGCGGCACGGATTTAATAGCGCGCAGCACGCGCTCATCGTGTATCCCCGACTGGCGCAGCGTTTCGAGCAGTGCCTCGCGGCGCTCGGCAAAACGGTCGGAAGTCTCGGTTTGGTCTTCAGTTGGTTGTGTCATCGGGCATTCCCCAGGGAAGCATCTGCCCTTGCGCGGACTCAGCCGCAATTTGCGTGCCGTCTTCACGGTGCTGGCCGGAATTTGGGAGAGAGGTTCTCTTTTTCAAGTGTAGAACGCAATCCATCGCTCGTCAAGCGAGACAGCGGGGAAATATGCCCCTCTCTTACACACGGGAAGAGCGCCTGATAGTGATACACGTTCAGACGCTCTTCGCCCGCTTCTTGGAGGGCTATTTTCCCAGATGATCAGGTGAAGGGGCAGCGTAAGCCGTCTGTGCGCTACGGCTGTTCCCAGTGCCTGTTGCTCTTCCAATAGCGCTCGATTTGCTCCAGCGTTTTGCTTTTGGTCTCTGGCACCAGCGTCCAGCAGAAGATAAAGGCCAGCACGCCCAGAAAGGCATATATCCAGAAGGTGACCGACTTGCCAGCAACCTCAATCAACGTCAGGAAGGTGATGCTGACCACCAGATTGGCTGCCCAGTTGCATAAGCTGGAGACGCTGGCTCCCGAGGCACGCAGCCGGTTGGGAAAAAGTTCCGAGGTCATCAACCAGAAGACTGGTCCCATGCCGATGGCAAAGGAGACGATATACAGCAGCAGGCAGATGAGGACGAACCACCCGGCTTTGGTGGGATCGAAGAGAAACACAATGCCCATGGCAACGAGCGTCAGCACCATGCCGCCGATGCCGCCGATCAGCAAGGGGCGTCGCCCCAGACGGTCAACCAGGAAGAGCGAAAGGATGGTCGCCAGAACGTTCATGACGCCAACAATGCTGGTCGCCAGAATCGCGGCGGAGGCGGAGCTAAACCCGGCATAGCCAAAGATGGTTGGCGCGTAGTAGATGACGGTGTTGATGCCCACCAACTGTTGGAAGATCGCCAGCCCGACTCCGACGATCAACGCCAGGCGCAGCCCAGGGCGCAGCAGTTCTTTCACGGAGGCGCGCTTCTCTTCTTCGATGGTTTTGCGGATGTCATCCAGTTCGCGCTGCTTTTCCTGGCCTTGCACCGTGTGTTCCAGCGCCGCGCTGGCCTCATCCCAGCGACCCTTGCTGGCAAGCCAGCGCGGCGTTTCGGCCAGGAAGCACATGCCAATGGCAAGGATGGCGCCGGGGATGAAGGCGACGGCAAACATGGGACGCCAGCCCATGCCCCCGTTGGCAAAGGCCAGATCGACCCAGTAGGCCACGGCAATGCCGATGGTGACAGCAAGCTGGAAAAAGGTCACCAGCGACCCCCGGATGCCTGGCGGAGCCAGTTCGGCAATGTACATCGGCGTAATCATCGAGGCTGCGCCAATGCCGAAGCCCACAATGATGCGGAAGGCAATAAAGAACCCCAGGTTGGGCGCAATGCTGGTCAGAATCGCCCCAACGGCAAAGAGCGCGCCCAGCACGATGAGCGCTTTCCTGCGACCGATGCCGTCGGCCAGCCTGCCACCAAAGAACGCGCCGATGATGGCCCCGATCAGCACGGCGCTGACGGCGATTTCAGAACTCGTTGCGTTCAGATGAAAGGCTGGCCGAAGATAGAGAAGTGCCCCGGAAATGACGCCGGTGTCGTAACCAAACAGCAATCCGCCCAATCCGGCAATCATCGCAACAATATAGGCATAGCGGTTACCTCCGGTGGTACGCTGCCCTGGCGCATGCCTAGATTGATACGCTTGCTGGCGATTGTCGTCTTGCATGGGGATAGCCATAATGTCTTCCTTTCGCATCTACGCCTGGGTTGTGAGCGAGTACACCGTTGTGCTTGTTGCTCCGGGCAGGTGGGAGCCAGTGATGTGTAGATCACACGCTGGTTATTAGGAATAGGGGTGGCAAGATTTGGACCACACGAGCGGGCAGGCCCAAGCACTGTAAAACGGATGACCTGCCGCTTCCCGTTGCTGGCTGGTACAATAGAAAGCGACGAAGGATATCTCAAGACATATGGACACCATGAGGAATGCTATGATTGGTCGTTTCGATCACGCGGTAATCGCGGTGCGCGATCTGGCTGAGGCGATGCGGCGCTATGAGGCGCTTGGCTTTGCAGTCAGCCCCGGCGGACGCCATACCGGGCGCGGCACAGAGAATGCCATCATCCGCTTCGGCCTGGACTATCTGGAGCTTATCGCCGTCTATGATGAGACCGAACTGGCGGGACGCGGCTTGAACGGGCAGGCGCTGGCCGCGTTTTTGCAAAAGCAGGAAGGCGGCCTGGTCGGCTACGCGCTGGCGACTGAGGCTATCGAGCAGGATGCTGAGCGCTTCCAGCGAACTGGTCTGATGGCGGAAGGCCCGTTTGCCATGGAGCGGCTGCGGCCCGATGGCCGTCGGCTTTCCTGGCGTTTGCTGGTGCCTGAAAGCGTGCCCTGGCGTCGGCCCTGGCCGTTTCTCATCCAGTGGGACGCCCCCGACGCCGAGCGGCTTTCCTGGGAAGCGCCGGGCGTTCACCCCAACGGCGCAACAGGCGTGGCTGCGGTCAGCCTGGCTGTCCACGATCTGGAGCGCGCGGTTGCTCTCTATCAGCGCCAGCTTGGGCTGACGCTCGAACGGCAAGCTGACGTGCCGTCTCTGGGCGCGCGCCGCGCGAGCTTCCGGCTGGGTACGTTTTCGATTGAACTGCTGACGCCGCTTGGCGTGGGACCGGTTCAGGAAACACTGGAGGCCGTTGGCGAGGGATTGTTTGAGGTGGCGCTGAGCGGTAGCACTTCCGAGCAGGCGCGCCAGGCGCTGGCTCAGGCGGGGCTGAGCGCCGGGCAGCCTCAGGATGGCTCGGCGGGCGTGCTGTTGCCGGTGAGCGCGGCGCTGGGCGCGCGTTTGCGGCTGCGCGCCTGAGCCGCATCTCGTGTATCTTTGCTAAGTACCTTCTTATTGGAAGGGAGCTTTTACCCGTCAAGTACCCGCCCCTAAAGAGGGCGGGCTTGTAGCTATCTGCCCCCGGCAGACGCTACCATAGGCGGCTTGACGGCAGCCTTGGAGATATTGATCGCAGCGTTGATGTCGGCGTTCATCTCAGTTCCACATTGGTGGCATGTGAAGGAGGCTTGGCTTTGGCGATTCTTCTTGGAGCAATGCCCACACTACGAGCAGGTTTTGGAGGTATTGCGTGGGTCCACCAGGACCACGCGCACGCCTGCTGCCATTGCCTTGTAGGTGAGAAACAGCCGCAGTTGATAGAACGCCCAACTCATCCGCTCATAACGCTGGCCGTGACGAACCGTTGTTCGCTCATTGATGCCGGTGAGGTCTTCCAGAGCGATTGCCTTGCACGACTGAGACGCTTTGGCAACGAGGGTCTTGCTGATACAGTGATTCTGATCTTTCTGAAAGCGGCTTTCCCGCTTGCTGATTTTTTGAAGGCGGCGCTTGGCCGAGCGCGTACCTACCGATTGAAGGATAGCCCGCCGCTTCAGATACCGCTGACGGACGGTGCTAACCGCCTTCCCGCTGAATTGCTGGCCGGTGCTATCAGTAGCGATATTGACCATGCCCAGGTCCACGCCCAGGCGTTCCGGGTTGCCTTTGGGCAATGTGGGAGCATCGCTGCTTTGGGTGACATGCAGATAGTAGACGCCGCGACGCCAGACCAATTCAGCCCCGCCAATGGTCCAGGCAGGGTCTACCAACATCTCATGCTGGCGTGGTCCTGGCACCAACCGACACACCACGCGGCCAGCGAGCGTGTTGAGCGACACCCGGTCAAGACTCATCAAGCGATAGGTGCGGGCATCATAGCGAATGGAGCCACGCGGGCCAAAGACGGGGCAGGTGTTCTTGCCTGCCGTCTTGACCGCCTTGATGGCTTCCAGCGCCTTGGCTCTCGCACACACCGCCAATTGCGCGCCCAGGCCAAAGCGTTCGCGGGTTTCCCCATACACCCGATGGTGGGCGGTGTTGGTGTTGGTGATGCCTTCGCGCCAGCAAGTCAAGCTAATCCACGTAGCCGCGTCATTGAAGGCGTGTTGAGTCACGGCCAAGAAGTTCTCGTGACCGTCCACATCCAACTTGATACAAATGGTTCTTATGAGTGTTTCACTCATAAGAACAGTATACGATAGACGAGGCTGTCTGTCAAGCGAAAGGAGGGGGCGCTTCATCCCGCGCCTGAAGGCAGCGGGTATCCGCGCCCTAAAAGATCATGAAACAGGTGGTAGGCATCTCGGAAATCGTGCTCTGGACAGGCGACCAGCCGTTGGCCCTCCAGTTCTACCGTGATTTGTTGGGGCTGGAGGTGATTTCGCCGCCAACGCTGCGCAACGCGTTCCTCAAAGTTGGCGAGGGCAACGCGGGCATCCCGCAAATGATCGTGCTGGTTCCCAAAACAGAGGAGATCAAAGCCAAACCATCGGGCTATCAACTCAATCATCTGGCGTTTGAACTGCCTGAAGAAGCGTTCGATGCCCAGCACGCGGCGCTGGTGGCGGCTGGCTATCAGCCCCGGAGGGGAAAGCACCCGGTGCTGGCGAGCCGAACGATGTATGTCGATGACCCTGATGGCAATGAAGTAGAGTTCATTTGCCTGGCTCCGGCGGAATAGCGCTCTGGCAATGACTTGCGAGAGATGGATATGGCAAAGGAAAAGGAAGAAGATATGACCACGATGACGCCCGGCGAGCGGGTGCGGGCCGCGCTCAAGGGGGAACCTGTTGACCGAGTGCCCTTCTGTTTCTGGCATCACTTCAAGCCGGAAGGTTCTGGCGAGCATCTGGCAGAGCTGACACTGGAGTTTTTCCGCACGAAATTTACGCTCGATATTGTCAAAATTATGCCGGATTTACGCTACCCTGCGCCGGAGCCAGCGATTGCCCAGGCGGCGGACTGGGAAAGGCTGCCACATCTGGGCCTCGACACGCCCAGCTTTCGTGAGCAACTGATATGCATTCGCCGATTGCGGGCGAAACTGGGGCCAGATTTTCCGCTCACCCTCACCCTTTTTAGCCCACTGACGATGACGTTTCAACTTGCCGGAAAAGAGACAGCGCTGACCCATCTACTCGAACAGCCAGCGTCGTTTGAGCAGGGATTGAAAACGCTGGCAGCTAATGAGCGCGAACTGGTAGGCGCGGCCATCGAGGCGGGCGCGAGCGGCATCTTTTTCTCGTGCATGGGCGCGACCAACATTGACATGTCCCCAGAAGACTATGCGCGTTTTGGGCGGCCCTATGATCTTGAGGTGTTGGAGCATGCTCAGGACGGCTGGCTCAATATCGTCCATGTCCACGCCGACCCATCCCAACAGGGCGATACGCTCTATTTTGATCGGTTTATAGACTATCCGGTTGCTGCGATGAGTTGGAGTGAGCAGCTTACCGGACCCAGCTTGTCTGAAGCATTGAGGCTGACCAACAAGTGTCTGATGGGCGGCCTGGATGAACGCGGCCCACTGACCCATGGCGGCGAGCGCGACATCGAGCGGGAGATGTTGAGCGCAATAGCGGAGACCAACGGACGCCGCCTGATCTTAGCCAATGGCTGTTCTGTGCCCGATGACACGCCGGAGGAGTGGTTGCACTCCGCCCGCAGGCTCGTAGAGCATCTCGCTTAACCGCCTTGGTGGTATACTCTATAGAGAGATAAGGAAGAGATAGTTCTTTCTTCGTACCCGCCGCTCAGGTGACCCCAGCAGCGCCACGTGACGCTGCTGGGGCCATTTCGGTGCGACCCGCTACCCAGGCTTATTGAACCTGGATGACACGAGCCTGCGTACAGGCGGCAGGAAGCCGCGTTTTTTGTTGGCCTCCAGAACTCAGCCGGAAAAATGCTCAATGGCATATTCATATTATGAAAGTTAACCAGCATAATTATGAAGATGCCATTGACATTATCAAGACACATCCGTATACTTCTTCATGGGAGCGCTGCTTATGAAAGGGAGCATGCCCGATTGCCCGAGGCTGAGCGACAGATGATAGCAGGCACGTAGCAAGACTTTCTCTCAGCGGGACGTATACATTAGAGTGGAACTATCAACGCATCAAGGGGGATTGCATGACAACCACCGGGTACCCACGCTTTCCGGCAATCTATGGCGATCAGATTGTCTTCACGGCTGAAGATGACCTCTGGCGCGTCTCTACCGCTGGTGGGCGCGCGGAGCGGCTGACCGCTGGCGTGGCGTCGGCCACTGGGGCGCACTTTTCGCCTGATGGTCGGCAGATTGCCTTTACCGGTAGCGACGAAGGCCCCAAAGAAGTCTATATCATGCCCGCAGATGGTGGCCCATCTCGTCGCCTGACCTATCAGGCTGGGCGCGCTAACGTCGTCGGCTGGCAGCCTGATGGCACAAAGATTCTGTATGCTGGCTCGGCTGGCCTGCCATCGGGCCGCTGGACTATGCTCTATGCAGTTTCGCCTCAAGGCGGGGAGCCGACTCGCCTTTCGTATGGCATCGCCAATGCCATCGCCTTTGGTCCCAGGGGCGCTGTCGTCCTGGGGCGCAATATCCGCGAGCCAGCGTTCTGGAAGCGCTATCGCGGCGGCACCGCTGGTTATTTGTGGATTGATGCCGAGGGCAGCGGCGGGTTCAAACGCCTGCTCGACCTCAATAGCAATATCGCCGCGCCCTGCTGGATCGGTGAGCGCGTGTTCTTCCTGTCCGACCACGAGGGCATTGCTAATGTCTATTCCTGCCTGCCCACGGGCGAGGATGTGCGCCGCCACAGCCATCAGGAAACGTTCTATGTGCGCAACCTTGCCACCGATGGGCGGCTGTGCGTCTATCACGCGGGCGGCGATCTCTTCGTCCTTGACCCCTCCACCAATGAGGAGCGCCGGTTGGAGGTCGAATTGGCAGGGTCACAGGCGCAGCGGGCGCGGCAATTTGTCCCAGCGGGCAAGTTCATGGACTCCTGGGCGCTGCACCCCAAGGGCCAGGCGGTGGCGATCACCACGCGCGGCAAAGCCTTCAGCCTGAGCAATTGGGAGGGGGCTGTTCTTCAGCACGGCGAGATCGATGGCCCGCGCTATCGCCTGATTACCTGGCTGGCCGATGGCAAACGTCTGGTGGCCGTCAGCGACGTCGGCCATGAGCCGCGTCTGGTCGTCTTCAGCGCCGACGGTTCGACGCCTGATCGCACGCTGGACCAGTTGGACATCGGGCACGTGACGGGGCTGCGTGCCGCGCCGGTTGGCGAGCAGGTGATCTTGATGAACCACCGCAACGAACTGCTGCTGGCGGACCTGGCGGCGGAGACGTTGCGCGTGCTTGATCGCAGTGACTATGGCCGCATCGAAGATAGCGAACTGGTGAATGGTATCGCCTGGTCGCCTGATGGGCGCTGGGTAGCCTATGAGCAGGCGACGAGCGCGCAGCGGGTCGTCATCAAGCTGTGCCGCGTGGAAAGCGGCGAGACCTTCCAGGTGACGGAGGCGGTGCGCCGCGATACCAAACCGTCCTTCGACCCTGCCGGGCGCTATCTCTACTTCTTGAGTGCGCGCGACTTCGACCCGGTGCAGGATACGATGCACTTCGAGTTCAGCTTTCCAAAAGGCGTGCGCCCCTATCTGGTGACGCTGCGCAAAGACCTGCGCTCGCCGTTCCAGCCGGAATCGGCGCTGCTCCAGGCTGACGAGGAGAAGAAAGCGGGCGAGAAGCAGGAAGAGAAAGACAGTGCGCCTGAACCCGTCGAGATCGATCTCGATGGCATTACCAACCGCATCGTGGCCTTCCCTGTTCCGGAGGGGCGCTATGGTCGGGTCGTCGGCACGGCTAACGGCGCGCTCTTCTCGTCGCTGCCGGTGGAGGGTATGCGCGAAGGCGATATGTTCGGCTGGAAGCCGAGATCGAACGGCAGCCTGGAATCGTATGACTTCGAGAAGCGCAAACAGGAGCATATCGCTGACGAAGTTGCTGAGTTCAGCGTGACGGCTGATGGCAAGACGCTGCTCTATTATTCCAACGATAAGCTGCGTGTGCTGAAGGCTGACGAGAAGCCGCCAGAATTGCAGGGGCCAGAACGTGACAAGCCTGGCCGCGAATCGGGCTGGCTCGATCTGGGACGTATCAGGGTTTCCATTCGCCCCAGCGCTGAATGGCGGCAGATGTTTGGCGAGGCGTGGCGCTTGCAGCGCGAACAGTTCTGGGTGGCCGATGTGGCCGGTGTGGACTGGCCTGCCGTTCGCCAGCGCTATGAGCCGCTGGTGGACCGGCTGACCTCGCGCGGCGAACTATCAGACCTGTTCTGGGAGATGCAGGGTGAGCTTGGGTCGTCACACGCCTATGAGTTTGGCGGCGAATATCGCCCCCATCCCGACTATCGCCAGGGCTTCCTCGGCGTGGATTGGCAGTTCGATGCGAGCCAGGGCGTCTATCGCATCGCGCATATCGTGCGCGGCGACCCCTGGAATGTCAGGGAAACGTCGCCGCTGCTCGCGCCGGGCGTAAATGCCAATGTGGGCGACGCGGTGCTGGCGATCAACGGGCAGCGCCTCACCGCCGAACTGGGGCCACAGCAACTGCTGGTGAACCAGGCGGATACCGAGGTGCAGCTTTTGGTGCAATCCGCAGATGGCGCGACGCGCAGCGTGACGGTGCGGGCGCTGGCCGACGAGTTCGGCGCGCGCTATCGCGATTGGGTCGAGGGCAACCGTCGCCTGGTGCATGAGCAGACGGGTGGCCGCGTGGGCTATGTGCATATCCCCGATATGTGGACCGATGGCCTGGCGGAGTTCCACCGCTATTACCTGAGCGAGTACGATTACAACGCGCTGATCGTCGATGTGCGCTGGAATGGCGGCGGCGCGGTGTCCGGCCTGGTGCTGGAGAAACTGGCGCGGCCACGGCTGGGCTATGATTTTCAGCGCTGGTCGCCGCCCAACCCCTACATCTACAATTCTCCGCGTGGCAAGCTGGTAGCGATCACGGATGAGAACGCTGGCTCCGATGGCGACATCTTCTCGCATTCCTTCAAGATGATGGGATTGGGGCCGCTCGTCGGCAAGCGCACCTGGGGCGGCGTCATTGGCATCTCGCCCTATATGCCGCTGGCCGATGGCACGATCACGACGCAGCCGGAGTTCAGTTTCTGGTTTAACGATGTGGGCTGGGGCGTCGAAAACTATGGGACGGACCCGACCATTGATGTCGACTACATGCCCCAGGATTACGCGCGCGGCTTTGACCCGCAGCTTGCGCGCGGCATCGCCGAGGCGCTGCATCTGCTGGAGGAGCATCCGGCGACGACGCCGACACCAGTACAGCCGCCGCGTCGGGGCTATCCACGTTAGCGTTTGCACTAACAGCGTTAGCAGACCTGTAGCGCCAGAGTCACCTATTCGATAGGTGACTCTGGCGCTACATTTTCCTGAGATGTCTGCAAGAAGGCGCGCGCCAGATAGAGCGCGGCAATCGCGCGGGCGTCGAGCAATCGCCCGGCCTGAATCAAGCGCTCGAAATCGGCCAGGGGAACCGCTTCGACGAGGATGGGATAGCCTTCGTCGCCCTCCAGGCGGCTGGGCGTCAGGTTGCGCGCCAGATATACGAAGCTCTGGAGCGCCAGGTATTTCGACCAGGGCCGCAGTTCGCCCAGCGCGTCGAGCCGCGCCGCCGTGAAGCCGATCTCCTCCTGAAGCTCGCGCAAGGCAGCCTGTTCTGGCTCCTCATTCGTTTCGACGATGCCTCCTGGCAGCAGGAGTGTGGGAGCCTGAAAGGCGGGCGAAGGCTCAATCGTCAACAGCACGTCGCCTTTGTCGTTCACTGGAACGATCAGCGCCTCGTTATGGGTACGAATCCAGCTAATTTCCTGCTTTGCGGGGTCGGTATAGACGGTGAAGTAGGTATCCTGAAAGAAGATATGGCTCATCTGGCGACCCTCCCTAAGCGGGCTAGAGATTCCTCTGGCTAGATTACCCAGGCTTCTGGCTTTGCGCAGCGCGCACATGCGCGCGCAGTTCTGCCAGGCTGTCGCCGCCGAACTTTTCCAGCCACGCTTCGGCCAGCACGATAGCCAGCATGGCTTCGGCAACGACCCCTGCTGCAGGCACGACGCAGACATCGCTGCGCTCATAGCGGCCCTCGCTCACGTTTTCGCGCGTCTGGATGTTGACGGAGGGCAGCGGATGCGCCAGCGTGGAAATGGGCTTGATGGCGGCCCTGGCGATGATCGGCGCGCCATTGCTGATACCACCCTCGATGCCACCCGCGTTATTGCTCAGATGGTGCCAGCCGTTCTCACCCCATTCCAGCACATCATGCACCTCGGAGCCGGGCAGCGCGGTGGTGGCAAAGCCGCCGCCGATCTCCACGCCCTTCACCGATGGAATGCTCATCAGCGCCGCTGCTACTCTGGTGCTCAAACGGCGGTCCCACTGGCTGTAGCTGCCCAGGCCGATGGGGATGCCCGTCGCCACAACCTCAACCACGCCGCCGCAGGTTTCCCCTTTGGGCTTGCTTTGTTGAATATGGTGAATCATCTGCTCGGCCAGGTCGTTGTCGCCGCAGCGCACCGGCGATTGCTCCACCTGTTCCCAGTAGGCGGCGGAGAAGATTTGCTTGATGGCGCTGCGCTCATCTGCCAGATAGCCCACCGGCCCAATGGACAGCACGTGGCTGTGGACATCGGCCTCAAGCTGGCGCAGCAGTGTCAGGCAGACCGCGCCAACGGCCACGCGCGCGGCAGTCTCGCGGGCGCTGCTGCGCTCGATGACGTTGCGTACATCTTGATGGCCGTATTTGATGGCTCCGGCGAAATCGGCATGGCCGGGCCGCGGCAGGGTAATAGCTTCGATGGCTTCTTCCACGGGGGCCGGATTCATCTTGACTTGCCAGTTTTCCCAATCTTTATTCTCGATCTCCAGCGTGATGGGCGACCCCAGCGTCAGGCCATGGCGCACCCCTGAGCGGAAGATGACGCGATCTGATTCAATTTTCATGCGCCCGCCCCGGCCATAGCCACCCTGGCGGCGGCGCAGGTGCGGGTCGATGTCATCTGCCGAAAGCGGCAAACCGGCGGGTATCCCCTCGATGATGGCCGTGAGTCCTGGCCCGTGTGACTCCCCGGCAGTTAAGAAGCGAAACATGGATGAGACCTTTCTATGATAACCCCAGCGCGCGCTGCATCACCGCAAGCGGCGTAGGCTGCCCGGTCCACAACTCAAAGGCCAGCGCGCCCTGATAGAGCAGCATGGAGAGGCCGTTCAATGTTGCGCATCCGTGCGCCTGTGCAGCGCGCAAAAGCGGCGTATGCGGCGGATTGAAGATCATGTCCATCACCAGCGCGCTGGATGATACGCAATCAACATCAACAAGTATCTGCCTATCTGCTTTATGGAGTCCTACCGGCGTGGCATTGACCAGCAAATCAGCCCGCGCCAGGAACTCGTTTCCCTCGGGGCTGCCCAACGTCGCCGCGTGGAGTTTTGCAGCGATGCTGACTGAACAGGCATCAGCCGACGCCTGAAGATGCTCAAGAAAGGCATCTGCATGCGCTTTGTTGCGCCCGAGCACGATCAACTCAGCAACGTTACCCTCCAGCAGCCCAACCGCTGCCGCTCGCGCCGCGCCGCCCGTTCCCAGGATGATGGCGCTCTTTCCCTGGCTGTGAAAAGGATGGTCTTTGTTGGCGGCCAGCGCCTGCATCAAACCGCCTACATCCGTATTGTAGCCTATGAGACGCCCGTCGCGGGTGACAATGGTGTTGATCGCACCCACTCTGGCTGCCAGTGGGTCGCAGCCGTCGATGTATTCCAGCGCAGCCGTCTTATAGGGTATTGTCACGTTCGCGCCCAATATCTCTGACGCGCGCAGGCTGGCGATTCTGGCGGGCAGGTCTGCCGGTGCTGTTTCCCAAAGCGCGTAACGCGCCGCGATGCCACAGGCGTCAAATGCCGCCTGCTGCATACGCGGCGATAGCGAGTGCGCCACCGGAAAACCAATCAAGCCAACCTGCCGCATTGCTTTAGTCCTCGTTCCCTACGCTTGCGTTGGTCTGTTCGTGGCTGCTTATCCCTGAGGCGCTGCTGATTGGCTGGCGGCCTGGCGTCTCTTCCAGCCTGACCTGACGCTGTGCCACGCTTGCGATGGCCTCTCGCGCCTGGCTGAGCGGCACCGCATCGTAGATGCCCGACTGGCCGATATTGGTCGGCAAAATCCAGCGCATGGCCCCGTTACGCACTTTTTTATCGCGGCTCATGCGTTCCAGCGCAGCATCAACATCGATCTCCGGGCAGGCAATGGGCAGCCCATACGCCAGCAGGAGCCTTTGCTGGCGGGCGACATCCTTGCTGGAAAGCAAACCGCGCTCCTGGGCAATCAGCGCGGCGACTTCCATGCCGACTGCAACCGCTTCGCCGTGCAGCCATGTCGTATAGTCAGTGATGGCTTCCAGCGCGTGGCCGAAGGTGTGCCCATAGTTCAGGATAGCGCGCTGGCCCTGCTCGCGTTCGTCGTTGCGCACAATCTCTAGCTTCAGGCGGATACACCACGCGACCACCCTGGTGAGCAAGGCGCTGTCGTGCGGCTGGATGGTGGGCGACGTTTCCAGCAGATCGAACAGCGCCGTATCGAGCGCCACGCCGTATTTGATGATTTCGGCCCACCCCTCGCGATAGGCACGCTCTGGCAAGGTCAGCAGACAGGCAGGGTCAGCCAGTGTCAGCCTGGGCTGATAGTACGCTCCGATCAGGTTTTTGCCGAGCGGGTGATTGACGGCGGTCTTGCCCCCAATCGCGGCATCGACCTGCGCCAGCAGCGTGGTGGGAATCTGAATGAGCGGCACGCCACGCTGATAGCAGGCAGCCACGAAGCCAACCAGATCACCGACCACCCCGCCGCCCAACGCAATCAGCGGCTCCTGGCGTTCGGCTCGCTGCTCCACCAGCCAGTCGATGATTGTCTGGAAGCTGGCGAGTGTCTTGCTGGCTTCGCCCGCCGGAATGCTGAAAACGTGGGCCTCCAGATCGGCTTTTTCCAGCAGCTTTTTCAGTGGCTCGGCATACAACAGCCCGACGGCTGAGTCGGTGACGATGAAGGCGCGGCGCTTGAAGCCAAGCTCCTGCAAGCGCTGAGGCAAGTGATGCAGTCCGCCCCATTCAACAACTGCCTGCGCAGTGCTATGTCCTAGATCAAGTGTGAATGCTTCCGTTGGCGTGTCTGGCGAAAGGAGCGCGCCGTGCGCAATGGCTCCGGCGATGATGTAGCGGGCCAGCGCGTCTGGCGTCTGGTTGTCCGTGTTGAGGCGCAGTTCGGCCTCTTCGTACCAGCGCTGGCGCGTCTCATACAGCCCGGCCAGCTTCTGCTGCCCATCCGGCCCGGCAACCAGCGGGCGCATCGCCGCGCCCTCAGCATGGCGTCCTGGGCGGCTGAGCCGCTGCCAGGCCGCTTCGACAGAAGTCTGAAGGTACACTACCAGCCCGCTCTGGCGCATCAGGATGCGGTTCTGTTCGGCAATGACCGCTCCTCCACCGGTGGCGATGACCGCCTCCGGCTCACTGGCGGCCTCGGCCAGCGCTTCTGCCTCAAGCTGACGGAAGTGCGTTTCGCCGACTTCCCTGAGCGCCTGGCCGACGGGGCGACCCATGCGCTGGGCTATGAGATCATCTGTGTCGATGAAACGCCAGCCAAGCATCCGGGCTGTAACGCGACCAACCGTCGATTTGCCTGCTCCAGAAAGGCCGGTTAAAAAAATCCGTCCCATGAATCTTTCTATCCTCTCGATAGCGTAGCTACTGTAGCTAGTGTAGCCAACGTAGATGAAGATGGATAAGCGCCGCGCCTCAGCGTATCTGCTCGACCTGCGCGTCCAGGCTGGCGAGATCGTCAAAGAAACGTGGATAGCTTTTGGCGACGTGCCCGGCATGGTGCAGCGTGATCGGCTGCGCAGCGCCCAGCCCAATGACTGCCAGCGCCTGGGCCAGCCGGTGATCGGCGTGCGCGTCAACTTCGACGCCGCCTTCAACGCCGCTGACCGGAGATATTTCGAGCCGGTCAGGAAGCGGGTCTATGCGGCAGCCGGTGCTTTGCAGCGCCGCCGCCAGATCATAGATGCGGTCGCTCTCCTTCAGCCGCAAATTGGCGATATTCGAGATGACGCTCTTGCTGGTGGCAAAGCAGGCGGCAGCGGCAATGCACGGCACACTGTCGATGGCCCTGTTGCCATCAAAGGTAATGCCTCGCAGCGGTTTCTCCGCATGGGCGTTGATGCTCGTTCCGCTGCGGGTGATCTCCAGGCCCATCTGCTCGAACGCTTCCAGCAAAGCTTCGCCATCTGCCGCGCCAGGCGTCAATCCATGCAGCGTGACTTCGCCTTTGGCAATGGCGACGGCTGCCAGCAGCGCTGCTGCCGATGGGTAGTCGCCCGGTATCTGATACGTTTGAGGGAGATAGCGCTGTTTGCCAGGAATGAGGTAGCGTCGATCACGCTCCTGGGTGATGACCGTGATGCCCGCTTTGCGCAGCGTCTCCAGCGTCAAATCGATAAATGAGGCCGAGGTGAGCGTATCGGTAATTTCGATGGCTAAGCCTTCCTCCAGCAGCGGCCCCAGATAGAGCAGCGCGCTGAGGTATTGCGAGCTTTTCTTGCCAGAAATCTGGATATTGCCGCCGCGAAGCTGGCCGCCCTCCAGCGTGATGGGCAGCGTCCCCTCTGGCCCCTGGCTGGTGACCTTCGCGCCAAGCTGCGAGAGCGCCTGAAGCAAATCGTCGTTGGGGCGGCGGCCCAGCGACTCTGGATAGGGTGTCGTGAAGGTGAGCGGCGTTGGCGAACTGGCGCAGATGCCCAGCAAGAGGCGCAGCACCGCGCCCGCGTTGCCCACATCGATCACCACATCTGGAGCGGGCTTGATCTGGCCCGCGACGCCCTGTACGCGCACGATGTGCTGCCCATCAGATTGCAAGCTGGTTGTGATGATTGCTCCCAATTGCTCGCAGGCGTTGAGCAGCACTGTCGTATCATCGCTCTCTGCCGGATTCTCGATGATGCTTTCGCCGTCGGCCAGCAGCGCGGCAAGTATCGCGCGCAGCGTGTGATATTTAGAAGATGGCGGAGTGATAGACCCGCGCAGCGGGCCAGAAGGCGCGATACGCATGCTTTGTGCGATGGGCCTGGCGAGATCGGGCCGTAGCTGCTGCCGGGCTAGCTCGGAATAGACCGGGCGCGCTTCGTGGTCGCTGTCAGCAAAGAGCAGGGCGCGCAGACAGCGCCGTGGCGCGTCGGGGACATCAAGCTCGTTGGCGACAAACAGCGGAATCGCCGGACCAAGGATGGCTTGCGCGGCAGCGCGCGCGGCCTCGGCATCCAGGTCGGGCGTGACGGTGAGGATGACGCGATCAACTGCGCTCTGCTCAAGTTCGTTCTGCTGAAAAAGCTCATCGAACAACCAGCGTAGTTCCTGGTTCAGCGCGGCTCCTGTGTTTTCAGCGAGGATGGTTGCGCCGCGAATACCCTTTAAGGGTGGCATTGTTGGTGTCTCGGCATGACTAGCCGGATGGTCGGATGAGGGCGCAGGCTGCGTCAATAAGATGGCGCTGATGCTGTGCTGGCCGTTAGGGGCTGTGCTGGCTTCATACGCGCAGAGGAGCGGGATGGTATCCCAGCCCAGCGCCTTGCGCACGAGCCGGGCGGGATAATCGGCTGTCAGATCGGTGAGAAAAAAAGCGCAAAGAAGAGTGCTGGGATGAATGCTATAGGTTTGGAGCAGCCATTTTATCAGAGAGAGCGATGCTTCACGAATAGCCTCTATGCTATTTTCAGCAACCGTAATTGTCGCGCTAAACGCCTGTCCAGGCTTTCGCCAGGTTCGGTCGAAAGCCTCTATACTGAATCTCTGGATGGCCTGTCCGGTGGCCCCTAGTCTGGATTCCATGAAATCCTCTCTTGATAACGTTCCGATCATTGCCATTTGGGTCGCCCTGGTGCGCTGCAAAGCATCAAGCAACAATCTCCGACATCCGCAGCAAAGATGCCCGAATGCTCTGCACACCCTGGATAAGCCGCTGCAATTCTTCCGGCATGATGGCCTGATCGCCGTCGCACATTGCCTGATCTGGCTGGTGATGAACGTCGACCAGCAAGCCATCGGCTCCGGCAGCAATGGCGGCGTGGGCCATCGGGACGACCAGTTCGCGCCGTCCGGTGGAATGGCTGGGGTCAACCACCACAGGCAGATGGGTGAGCATGCCCAGCAGGGGCACGCAACTCAGATCGAGCAGATTTCGGGTATGGGGATCGAAGCTGCGCACGCCGCGCTCGCAGAGCACGACGTTGGGGTTGCCCTCGCTGAGGATATATTCGGCAGAAAGCAGCCATTCCTCGATGGTGGCGGAAAAACCGCGTTTCAAGAGCACCGGTTTGCCGCTGCGTCCTGCCGCTTTGAGCAAGGGAAAGTTCTGCATGTTGCGGCAGCCGATTTGCAGCATATCGGCGTGCTCCGCGACGACCTCGACCAGCGCTGGCTCCATGACTTCGGTGACGACGGGCAGCCCGGTCTCTGCGCGCGCTTCGTCGAGCAGTTCTAGCCCTGGGACGCCCAGCCCTTGGAACGAGTAAGGGGAGGAACGTGGTTTAAACGCTCCTCCCCTTAGCATATTCGCGCCGGATTGCGCCGCCTCGCGCGCCACGGTCCGCAATTGTTGGGCATTTTCCACAGCGCATGGCCCGGCCATGATGACCGGTTTATCTGATCCAATTTCGACGACCTGCGAGGTTGCGGCGTTGCCAACCTGAATGATGCTTTTCTCTTCCTGGAAATGGCGACTGGCAAGCTGATAGGCAGTAGGCAGGGTGAAGATGCGTTCGACTTCGGGGAGGGCGTTCAACTCGGAAAAGACATCGGCGCTGAGGTGTTTCGTGCCAAAGCAGCACGCGATGCCCATGCCGGTCTGGACCGGACGCACCGGCTCGTTGATCTGCGCCCTGCGCAGGAGCGCGCTGATATGAACCAGCGTTTCGGTTGATGGTTCGTCCTTCATCAGAATAATCATGCTCGTTCGTGTTCCTCCGCCCTGCTGATCTCCCGCTATTCGTTGTATAAGTCCTTGTTCCAGCAGGCGCCAATCGCTACAAGACAAACAAAAAAGCAGAGGAACATTTCCTCTGCTTCTCCGACAGGCTTTGTGGACTAGGTTACGTTACCCAGCACGAAATGTCCACCGCCATGTCGGAGGACGCCAAAAGTAGTAATAAAAAAAGCTGTTGGTGTGATGCGCTGGGTACGTCATGCTCGGAGTATAAAGCTTTTTCATCGATTCTGTCAAGAGCATTGCGGTTCAGTTTTCACAACGTGTCAAAAAGTGATGCCAGAAAATACGCTGCCAGCGCCCCTTATCCCAACAGGTCTTTGCGATGCAGCCTGGCCTGCCTGAAAAGGGCCAGCAGCGCCTCGCCCTCGGTGTCCTGCCCCGACTCCGCTTGTAATACCTGGCGAATGGCCTGTAAGCGCGTTATGTAGGCGTCAATCCAAAACGTGATCGCTTCCCGATTGGTCAGGGCGATGCCTTGATACATCGTCGGGTCGCCCGCCGCCAGCCGACTGGTATCGCGAAACCCCGAACTGGCAAGCTGACGCATAAGCTCGTGGTCGGGGCTATCTGCTACGGTTTCCACCAGGGCAGTCGAAGTGAGAAACGGCAGATGGCTGATTGCCGCCACGCAGCGATCATGCGTCTGGGCATCGATGCGCAGCGGCTTCGCGCCGAGCGCGGCGATCACATCCTCCAACCGCGCCTCTGCTGTCTCTGAGGCTTCCTCGGCATCTTCGACATCTTCTCCCGTGTCTTCAGTTTGCCAGGGAGTGACTACACAATAGGTGGTTCCGTGAAAGAGGTCTGGCCGCGCGTCTTCCAGGCTGCCGGTGCCGCCCGCCATCGGATGCCCGCCGATAAAGTGCGTGCCAGCAGGCAGCAGTTCGCTGGCCCAGCGCAGCACCGCGGCCTTGGTGCTGGCCGTGTCGGTGACGAGCGTTCCCGGGCGCAGATGTGGGGCGATGGCTGCCAGCACTTGTCGAACCGCCAGCACAGGCGTGGCGATTATGAGCATCTGAGCGCGCTGCGCAAGGGTTATAAGGTCATCACTCGTTTGATCGACTGCCTGTAGCTGCTCGGCCTGCTGGCGGCGTTCGGGGCTGCTGTCATAGCCAATCACCCGGTAGCTCTGCTCGCCCAGGGAATCGCGCTGCTGCTTGAGCGCCAGCCCCAGCGAGCCGCCAATCAGTCCCAGGCCAATAACGCCCACCGTTTGCATAGAAAACCTCCTTGTTGTTCAGAGTTTCTCCGCCAGCGCGGGGTCGGCAGTAATGATCAGACGAGGCAGACACGCGCGCAGCCCCTCTGCCAGCGGTGCTGCTTCTTCGTGAGCCACGAGCAGCGGAAGGCCAATGGCCTCGCCGGAGCCGTCTCGCCTGTTCTGCTCGAGAACGGCTTGTGCGGAAGCGTCTGTGGCGCAGAAATGGAGATGCACAGCGGTGTGCGGGCCAAGCAGATCGACATGATACGTTTCGGTCATCTCCCGCACGCTTAATTGCCCAGGCGCGGTGATCGCCGCCGCCGAAGGGGCCGCGTAGGTCAGCAGGCTTTGCGGAAAGCAGGGCGCGAGCAGCCGCGTCAGTTGTCCGGCCTGGCCCATTGCCATCCCGATCACCGGGCTGGTGGCGCGGCGCAAGAAGTGGAAGATGGGCAGCGTATCGATGGGCCGCGCAGCCAGCCCGACCAGCTTGACGACATCGGCCTGGCCGCGCAGCGCTTCATAGGTCGGCCACACATCGGCGGGCGTGGAGTCGGTCCAGTGGCGCGAAGCGATGATTTGCGTGGCGCTGCGGCGGCGCTCAGCCAGAACGGAGATACTATCCCACTCGCAGTCCACATAGGCGCAGCCTACATCCATCGCTTGCGCGAGGATGTCCAGGCGCTCAGCTTCCGAGCCGGTGAACCGCCCGCCTTCGCGGGGCGGGCGACAGGTGATAATCAGCGGGCAGGGGGCTTCGGCGATGAGGCGCGGAAGATCGAACGTCTCCATCAAGTCCAGGCGCACCTCTGCCATGCTGATGGCGGACGCCAGTGTGTGGAGCGTTGCCAGGCAGGCTTGTGTATCGGGCAGCGCCAGCGCGGCGGCAATTTTGTTCATCGAGAAGCCCTTCCAGTCATTTGGTAACGCCCAAAAGCGTCGGCGGCTCCGTCTTTTCTTTGGGAGAAGCTGCATTGTATCTCTAAACCGTATTATAAGCGTTCGCAGGATTATACCGAGAGATGACAAGAAAAATCCAGGTCTGGGGTGTGTTCTGCTTCATTGTTTGGGGGATGGAGGTCATGGTATAATGGCCTCAGTTTGAAAAGCACTCTTCATTAAATTATGGATGTCTTTCGTTTGAAACCTAGTTTCTTGTCTTTGGGCTTGCAGAAGCACGCGCTGAGGGGAGTTTGTTATGGAGCGTTGTCCAAATTGTGGAGTTGAAACCCGGCCAGGAGATCAGTTTTGCTTGAACTGTGGCAATCGGCTGGTCGGCTCTCAACCGGCGAATCAAAATCAGTGGGGGCCACCGCAAGGCATGCCAGCGGCGCCTCCTGCCCATCAGTGGGGACCGCCCCCAGGAACGGCACCTCAGCAGGGTGGCCCACAATGGGGACCACCTCCGGGAACACCACCTCAGCAGAGTGGTCCCTGGGTCGGTGGACCACCTAATCCTCCGACGACCCCGACGATGCCTACCGTCCAGGCTCCTTTTGGGGGAGTGGATACCGCCGGAGTGACGCAGGCGAATACGGAGAATGCTGCCATCGAAGAGGCAACCGTGGTGACAGAGCCAGAGGTGCTGGAGCCTACGGTGCGCGCGCCCCAGGTGAGTGAGCCGGAAACGCTTGCGCCGACCGCAACCGTCGCGGCTCCCGAAGCCATGGCCCCGGCGCCAATCGCCAATGATGGCGGAGATTATCTGGAAACCGTGGTGGCGAGCACTGACATGGAGACGCGCGCGACCAGCATGGAGACCCACGTGGCGGTGGAGGAAGAGGAAGCGGTAGAGGTGACCATTACCGGCATCAACGAGTCTCCCGCGAAGCTGATTGTGAGCAGGAACGGGCAATCAAAGGAATTCTTGCTGAGAAAGCCGGATATTTCCATTGGCCGCGCGCCCAGTAACGATATTGCCCTGTCTGGCGATCAACTCGCGTCCCGTCGCCACGCGCTGATACATTTTGATGGGGTCAACTACGTCATTCGTGATCTGGTCAGCGCCAATGGCACCTATATTAACGGGGTCGAACTGCGTTCGCCCACGCCGCTTTCCAATGGCGATCATGTGGGCGTTGGCGAGCACGAACTGATCTTCTTCTCGGTGGCTGAAAGCGCTGCCGAGCCAGAAACCATGACGTTCCATCAGCCAACGCTGGGGGATGTGAACCCGATGACCGTTCCGGTGCCGGGCCAGGCCGATACCATTGAGCCTGGTGGGGCCTATGTGACACAGAGCGATGTGCTGCCTTCCGGCGGGTGGGAAACGGCTGCGGTTGCCGAGCAGGATGTCGAGGCGGAAGTGAAGACGACCACGGATGCGGCAGTGGTGGAGACAGAAGCGATGTCTGGCGACTCGCAGGAAGTGCTTGAAACCGTCTCCTATGAGGAGCAAGCTGCCTTTGCGCAGGCTCCTGCCTATGCCCAGGCATCGGTTCCGGCTGAGCCGCCAGAAGCGACCATTATCGAGCGTATTGAACTGACCGAGGACTCGTCGGCGGGTGTCGTTGAGGAGGAGGAAGAGGTCGAGGAAGAGGAAGTGGCCCCAGCCGATCTACCCCTTGCCCAGCGCTTGCGACCAGACACGAGTGTGAATGAGGAGGACATGCCCTTGCCAGTACCACAATTGCCGGAAATCCCCACGATCTTGGAAGCGATCAAATCGCTGGATTCGACGACTGCCGAGATGCGCGAAAACCTGCGCCGGGCAAAAGCCCTGGAGGAAGAAGCGGAGCACCTGCGCGATCAACTGCGGGAAGCTACCGCGGCGATCTCTGGTCACGATAACTCGGTGGCTGTGCTGGCACAGCGTCTGCGTGTTGGTGTGGCGGATGTCTCCAATCGCTTGAACAAGGTGATTGAAGAGGTCCAGCGCGCCGATGAGTCGCTTTCGATTGCCGACATGATGAAACTGATCGATGATGTGCGCAACGACCCGCGCGACATTTACACGCTGGGCAGCCTGGCCCGCCGCGCGCGTGAACTGGCGCAGTTCTTCGAGATGCACCAGCATGTCAACCAGATTCTGAGCGAGTGCTTGTCCACGCTCAATGATTTGCTCTCTCCCGATCTGGCGAATCCGGACGCCGAGTAATCGTTTGGCATTAGCACTGCGATGACAACCCGATTGCCAAATCAAGACTACGATGTGGTCATCATTGGGGCCGGGCTGGGTGGCCTACTCAGCGCGGCCCAATGTTTGCAGCGCGGCATGCGCGTGGCTGTGCTGGAACGCCTGGCGCACTGTGGCGGGCGCTTCACCGCAAAGACCTTTCAGGGGGCGCAGATCAGCACCGGGGCAGTGCATATGCTGCCCTTTGGCTCCAATGGTGTGCTGGCTGGCATGCTGCGCCGCCTGGCCGTGCCGCATTACGTCGATGACGCCGAGGTCTTCGCCTCCTTTTTTGTGCATGGTCGCCAGTATGTTTGTCGCTCCTTGCTGGGCGTGGCCGCGTTCATGGGGCCGCGCCAGTTTGCGCGCTTTGTAACGCTGGGGCCAACCCTGATGGCCCGGCGCTTGCCGTCTGGCGAGCGCGATCTCCCCTTTACCGACTGGCTCAAGCAATATCGGGTGACTCCGGCCAGCGCGCCGGAACTGTATGCTTTTTTCGAGCGCATCTCCCATTTTGCGCTGAGTGTGCCGCTGGAGCAGGTGAGCGCGGCGGAAGTGGCCGAAACGACGAAGAATATGTTTCGCTATGGCCCGCCGGGCATCGTGGAGGGTGGCTGCGCGGCGGTCACGGGCGAACTGGAACGCCGCGTGCGCGAGCAGGGCGGCGAGATACTGCTGCGCCACGATGTCGTGCGACTGCTGGCGGAGGATGGCGCGGTGACCGGCGCGCATGTGCGCGATAAGATGACCGGTGTGGAAAGCATCCTGCGCGCGCCGCTGGTAATCAGCAACGTTGGCCCGCGTGCGACGCTGCGCATGTTGCAAGCGGAAACGAACAACCTCCTTGCTAATGAGGAAACGGCTGCTCCAGATATTCAAGAGACAGACCTGGTTACTGATTTGGTTACGACTGGTGGCGCGCCGCTGCGCGAGGCGGTTGGCCTGAAAGTGCATGTGTTGAGTGACCGTTCATTCATCCCACACAAGGGCATCATGTACTGCCTGGATACCGAGCGCATCGCAGGGATGGTGCAGCCGAGCAATAGTGACCGGCGGCTTGCCCCGCCCGGCAAGCACCTGCTGATTACGCATCAGGTGATGCGCTCTGATGATGTCGAGCACGAGCGCGCGCTGGCGGTGGCCGATCTGCGCCGGGTGTTCGGCCCCGATTTTGAGCGTGATTGTCGTATCTTGACGATCAGCCAGTATCGCGGAGAATGGCCGGTCAATCGGGCGCAGCAGGGCGCTGACTTTGCGCCGGAGATCGGCCTGCGCGGGCTGCTGCTGGTGGGTGATGCCATCAAACCATCGGGTTATTTGATGGTGGAAGGCGTAGCGCAAAGCGTCAACCAGATGCTCGATCTGCTGGATGGTCTGGGCCGGGAAAGCGGTAAAGCTACCAGGCAGGCGCAGTCTGCGCAGCCGACCAAAGCTCCCCGCTCAGGGAAGCAATCTGGCTCCTCGCATATTCCACGCAAGCCGAGGGCTGCCCGTGCTCTCTATTGGCTGGTTGCGCCGCCGCCACCGGCTCGGCAAAAGCGTCAGCCCTACAGGAGCGAGACACCATGAAGGCCGAGCCGGAGCGGTTGGCCGAAGCGCAGGCCAGGTTGCAAGCGATTGAGGCGGAGATCGAGGCCACGCTCTGGGATGCCACGCTGGATGAAGAGGCGGCGCTGGCACGCTATCGCCAGGGGCGCGTGGCGCTGGAAAGCCTGATGCAGAGCAGCAGTGCGGCGCTGCTGCCCGCGTGTCAGGCACTGTTGGCTTACATCCGTCTGCGCGAGGATGATCTGCTCTTTGAGAGGGATGGCGATCTTTCGGCCAGCCTGGAGCGGATGGAACAGGCTGTGGCGCTGGCGGAAGCCTCGGGCGATGTGGTGCAGGTGGGGCGCTGCTTGATGGTGCAGGGCGAGCGGCTGCTCGTCGCTGAACGCTCCGAAGAGGCAGCGCGCGCCTGGGAACGCTGCGAGGCGATTGGGCGCGCTGGCGACGATGCCAGGCAGCATCAGCTTTTGGGCTGGCTGCTGTTGATGCGCGCCCGCCAGGCGCTCCGCGAGCAGGATTTTGCGCGGGCAGAGGCGCTGGCGCAAGAGGCAAGGGAGGCGTTGGAATCGATTGAGGATGAGGCCGGTCTGGGGGCGCTCTATCTGGTGCTGGCGCTGCTCTACGAGGCGCAGGGGAGACCTCTAGCTGAGATTGCCGTGGCCCGCGCGGAGGCAGGGCACTGGACGGCGCGCGCTCGTAAGAAACATCAGGCCGCTTCCCACTAAAATACCCTGGCTTTCGGAACCCCCAAACATCCTATGCCTATTTACAAGGATTCTCCCTGATGAGTATACTTGTGGCTGTGTTTGGCATCCAGCGTGCTTTATTTCATCGCCATCACACGAGTTGAGCGGCGTCTGTTGCCTGGAAGTGAGAAGGGTCATGACTGAGATTATTACGGCTGATCGTGTCGGCTGCTATGTGGTGGAGGGAGGAACGCCGCTGCGGGGGACGGTGAGTGTGAGCGGCGCGAAAAACGCCGCCACCAAGATGCTGGTTGCCTCACTTCTGACTGAAGAGCCATGTACCTTGCATAACACGCCCCGTATTGGGGATGTGACCATCACCGAAAGCCTTTTGCGGGCGATTGGCGCTGAGATGACCTGGCTGCCAGACCACCCCTCGACTATCGAGATTAAAACGGCTGGCATCAATAATAACGCCCCGCCGCTGGAACTGGGAAAGATGAATCGGCTGGCGGTCTTGACGCTGGGGCCAATGCTGCACCGCTGCGGCGAGGCCACCATTCCGGCCCCCGGCGGCGATAAGATTGGCCCGCGCCCCATCAATTTCCATATTGAGGGACTGATTCAGATGGGCGCGGAGATCGAGTTCCGCGATGGCTGCTTTTACGCCAGGGCCAAGCGTTTGAAGGGCGCGACGATTCGCCTGCCGTTTCCCAGCGTGGGCACGACAGAGAACCTGTTGATGGCGGCCTCGCTGGCAAAGGGTGTCACAATTATCGAGAATGCCGCCATTGAGCCAGAGATTATGGACCTCATCAAGTTTTTGCAAAAGATGGGGGCAATTATCGAACTCAAGGTGGACCGCAAGATTGTGGTGGAGGGCGTTGATCGGCTGCGCGGGGCGACGCATCGCATCCTTCCTGATCGATTGGAGGCCGTGTCGCTGGCGATTGCCGCCTATCTGACGAAAGGCGATGTGCGGCTGGTGGGGGCTACTCAGGACCATTTGCTGACGTTCCTCAATGCGCTTTATCGCATTGGGCTGGATTTTTCGGTGGAGGATGACGCCATTCGCTTCTATGATACCGGCTGCGTGCCGCGCTCGATTGCCATCGAGACAGACGTGCATCCCGGCTTCATGACCGATTGGCAGCAGCCCTTTACGGTATTGCTCACGCAGGCCAAGGGCATGTCGGTGGTGCACGAGACCATTTACGAGGACCGCTTTGGCTATACCCAGGAATTGAACCGCATGGGCGCTGACATCGGACTGTATACCAAATGCCTGGGCGAGATGGCCTGCCGCTTCCGCGAGAAAGAGTATTTCCATAGCTGCATTGTGCGCGGCCCAACGCCGCTGTCGGGTGCGGAACTGACCATTCCTGATATTCGCGCGGGCTGCTCCTACATTCTGGCGGCGCTCAGCGCCAACGGCACCTCGACACTGACGGGCATTGAGCATATCGAACGGGGGTATGAGCGGCTGCCCGAAAAGTTGCGTGCGCTGGGGGCGCAGATCGAGAAGGTCAATGGCCGCGAGGCTGGCGATGCGCTGGTGGGGCAATAGCTGATTGGTTTTATACGGCACGGCGGCGCACTCGACAAAGTTGATTTTGTCGAGTGCGCCGCTGTGTTGTTAGTATGACTTGCTGATCTCGGGGTCAGGTATCAACGTGGATTGATGGCGTAGTTGGGCGCTTCCTTGGTGATGAAGACATCGTGAGGATGACTCTCGCGCAGTCCCGCGCTGGTGATGCGCGTGAAGCGCGTGTTGGTTTGCATATCCGCGATGGTGGCCGCGCCGCAATAGCCCATGGCCTGGCGTAAGCCGCCCACCAGTTGGTAGGTCATCGAGCTAAGCGGACCCTTGTAGGGGACGCGCCCTTCGATGCCTTCGGCGATCAGGCGGGACTCGTCGCTGACGCCTTCCTGGAAGTAGCGGTCTTTGCTGTAGCTGCGCCGCTTCATCGCGCCGATGGACCCCATGCCGCGATAGTCTTTATAGCGCTCGCCCTGGGAGATGATGAGTTCGCCGGGGCTTTCATCGACTCCGGCCAGCAGCCCACCGAGCATGACGGTATCGGCTCCGGCGGCAATGGCCTTGGCAATGTCCCCCGAATATTGGATGCCTCCATCGGCGATCACCGGAATATGATAGCGAGCGGCAGCTTGCGCACAGTCGTACACGGCGCTGATCTGCGGAACGCCCACGCCCGCGACCACACGCGTAGTGCAGATGGCTCCTGCGCCAATGCCAACCTTCACGGCATCCACGCCTGCCTCGATCAAGGCTTCGGTGCCGCTGGCGGTGGCGACGTTGCCCGCGATAATCTGCGCCTGGTGCCCAAAGCGGCGCTTGATGCGGGCAACGGCTTCCAGCACCATCTTTGAATGGCCGTGAGAGGTATCGATCACCAGCACATCGACATCTTCGGCAATCAAGGCGGCGCAGCGCTCTTCGCAATCTGGCCCAACGCCAACGGCTGCCCCCACGCGCAGCCGTCCGCGCTCGTCCTTGGCTGCGTTGGGATATTGCGTCTTCTTTTGGATGTCTTTGACGGTGATGAGTCCTTTGAGCAAGCCATGGTCATCAACCACTGGCAGCTTTTCAATTTTGAAGCGGTGCAGAATGGTTGCCGCTTCTTCCAACGTGGTGCCAACGGGAGCGGTGATCAGATGCTCGCGCGTCATGACCTCGCCGATGGGGCGGTCCAGATTGGTCTCGAAGCGCAGGTCGCGGTTGGTAAGGATGCCCACCAGCTTGCCCTGCTCGGTGATGGGGATGCCGGAGATATGGTAGTTTGCCATGGCCGCCAGGGCGCTGCGCAGCGAGTCGCCGGGAGCCAGCGTGATGGGGTCGGTAATCATTCCTGATTCCGAGCGTTTGACTTTATCTACTTCGGATGCCTGGTCTTCCAGGGAGAGATTGCGATGGATAATGCCGATGCCACCTTCGCGCGCCAGGGCGATAGCCAGCCGCGCCTCGGTGACGGTATCCATGGCCGCCGAGACGATGGGAATGCGTAATTCGATGGTGTTGGTCAGCCGGGTGCGGGTGGAGACATCGGAGGGCAGCACCGAAGATGCGGCGGGGATGAGCAGCACATCATCAAAGGTGAGTCCCTGCGTGCCAAATTTCTCCTCCCAATCGAGCAGCGTGGTCATGATCGCGCCTTTTCCTTTCCATCCTTTCCTGCCAGGGTTTCAGCAGCTAGTTCCCGATTTCAGCGCGTGTGTCCCACCGCAGCTATCGGTTGATTGCCCGTTGGGTCAGATGAATGCCTCATAATAGCGAAAGTGCCCAGCGCGCGGCAAACTGCCGTGCCTGGGCGCGAGGTATCGAGCAATCGGATGTGTGGGTGCGCAGCGTATGAAATCACCAGGGATGCCTTTGCAAACTCAAGCAGCGGGCCTACAATGGCTGAAAGTTATTAGAAATAGTGTATCACCTGGAGATGGCGCGCGTCAACTGCTGAGCATTCTGCCAACGTGCAGCCATAAAAAAGCGCCTGGACCAGCGCCAGGCGTGAGCGAGGGATGGAAGATGTTGGAGCGGGCTATGGGATTCGAACCCACGGTCTCAACCTTGGGAAGGTCGCATGTTACCACTACACCAAGCCCGCGTAAGTATCAGCACCAACAAGTATACTTGAAAGGTGGTGAAAAGTCAATCATGGTGCCCCCGACTGGACTCGAACCAGCACGCCCAAAGGGCACAGGCCCTCAACCTGCCGCGTATACCATTCCGCCACGGGGGCTTTTTGCACCGTTCTGGCATCCCGCCAGACGCAATATACAGTATATAGTGTCGGTGCGCTCTTTGTCAATAGCTCTGGCGGGGCATGAAAGCAGGCGCGTGGCTCAGGGTGGTCTTTAACGACATCCTTGACAAGAAGCCTGGTTTTGCGTTATGATAGGTGGGCCATCAAGTACACCATCTAGTGAGCAGGCCGGCGTAGCTCAGCGGTAGAGCAACGGTTTCGTAAACCGTAGGCCAAGGGTTCAAATCCCTTCGCCGGCTCCAGTTCTCTCCTGCTTTCAAGGAATACCACTGTCTCCCGCCAACACCCGTATATAGCAATTTACCCGAAATCCTCTTTTTCCATTTGCCCCAGGCCTACTCCTCTTCCTGTTGGCAGAAAACCTGCTATTCCTTCACCAGATGCGTTTTCGCAGTTCTGTTCCTGATGTTTGCATCCGGACGAGCGCATATTTCCTGCTCCAGAAATTTCGTGGTGTTGGCGACAATCAGCCTGGCATGCGGAAGGAGAGCATCTGTGTAGCGCAAAAGTAGGGGGAAGCGCTGCTTGGATGGACGTGAGCAGCGTGATATGATACGCTACTAGAGCAAAGACTTTTTAGAGGCATGGGCCTTGATGCAAGGAAGCAATATATAATGAGAAATAAAAAAATCGGATAAGGTAAGGTGCTGCCAGGATGGCTGAAATACTGATACATCGAGCGCTAGCTCTGGCGGCGAAGGCGCCCCTGGAGGGCGAGACGTTGCTTGGGCTGGTCATGAGGGAGGGAGCACTTGGGTAAACCACTCAAGGGGTTGGAAGTGCTGCGGGTACTTCGGCATCCTGCTCTCCTGCGCCTCTGGCTGGCTCAGATTATTTACCTGAGTGTCCAGTTCACCGCCAGTTATGCCATGATTGTGCTCATTACCGATGAAACACATTCGGCGACACTGGTGGGCCTGGTGATTATTGCGCTGAGCCTGCCGCTGGTGCTCTTTGGTGCGCCTGCCGGGGCGCTAGTAGACCGGCTTGATCGTCGCCGCATCCTCTGGATCAGCAATGTCGTGCGCGCGCTGTCAACGGCACTGTTTGTGGTGGCGCTGCTGTTCAATCCGCATCAGTATCTGTTCATTTATGGACTGGCGTTTTTGTTCTCGCTGGTTGGTCTCTTTTTTAGCCCGGCAGAGGGCGCTATTATTCCTCGATTGGTTGGCGAGGCCGAACTGCTGCCCGCCTTGTCGCTCTATAACCTGACGCTGAATGCCAGCCAGGCAGTGGGATTGTTGATCCTTGGTCCGCTGGCGCTTGACCTGTTGCCGACGCTGACGCTGGGGACACATACCCACTACATCACGTTGAGGCCGGTTGAAACTCTGTTCATTATCCTCACCGGGTTGTATCTGATTGCGGCTGCCCTGACTGCCAGCTTGCCGCGCGAGCGCCAAAGGGATGCGCAAGGTGCAAGGGAGGCGCTCAAGGCCGAAGCTGAGCAAGGAGCTTTGCATCCGTTGCCGCTGCCGCTGGATACCCCGCTGCCGCTGGAGCCGGAGCTTGCGGCAGTTGATTTGCCCATCAGCATTTGGAAGCGGCTGCGTGAAGACTTGCGCGATGGCTGGCAGTTGGTGCGCCAGGATGGCATTTTGTTTGATGGCCTCTGGCAAGCCTGCTTTGGCGGCTTGATTATGCTGACGATTGCTGAATTGGCAACCACCTTTGTGCAGCGTTTGTTGAATCTGCCAACCAGCGATACCGCGCTGATTTTTGCGCCTGCTGGAATTGGCCTGGTAGCCGGTTCGCTGCTGGTTCCGGCTATCGTGGAGCGTCTGGGGTCGACGCGCACCATTATTGCGGGCATGCTCGGCACGGCGCTGGGGATTGGTTTGTTGCCCATTGCCCAGAATGTGGCGCGGTTCTCCGACCCTTCTGGCTGGTGGACCGACCCGCCCTTTTTGCTGGCGGTGGCCGGGCTGACGGCGCTGGCAGGTCTCTGCTTAGACTTGATCGTGGTTCCGGCGCAAACGCGCATGCAAGAGCGCTCGCCTGACGAGATGCGTGGGCGCGTGCTGGCGCTGTATCAGGTGCTCTTCAACGGCGGAGCGATTCCAGTGATGTTGTTTATGGGCGCGCTGACCGACCTGCTAGGCATCATCGCCGTGATCGATATGCTGGTGGCGCTCAACCTGGCGGCGGCGCTGGTAACGCTGCTGCGGATGCTGGCGCGAGGCCGCCGCGACCCTGATGGTGGCGGGTCGCGCAAGCAGCACCAGCCAGTGGGGCAGCACTCCAACCAGTCGCCAGTCAATGAGGAAGCCAGGGCCTATGAGCCGCCTGCACGCAGCAGCTAATGTGTGTGCAGGTTCGGCACCCTCCGCCTAGAAAAAGGCTTTCAGCAGCCCAAGCACCCCTTGTTTCCAGGGAACTCGATGGGTAATCCCTGCCTGCATGGCGGAAGGCTCGCGCTGGCTTCGATACCACTCGAAGTTGCGCAGCAGCGCCTGCTCATTCGAGTATGTTGGCGCGTAGCCGAGGGCGTGTTCTGCCCGTTCGATGGAAGCAAACGAGTCCCTGGCTGCCGTCTCGTAAATCCAGGGATAGAGCGGGGAAAGGTGCAGCCGATCTAAAAGCTGCAATCCCAAAATGGCTGGCCTGGCTGGGATAGAGACGACCTTTTTCCCGAAGCCTGCGCAGTCGAGCACGCTTTGATACTCTTCGCGGACGGTTTTGAAGACTTTCGCGCCGATGTTAAAGGTCTCGTTGACGGCCTGGACCGGCTGTGTCAGGCAGAGCAAAATCGCTATGCAGAGGTCTTCGACATCGAGCAGTTGATAACGATTCCGCCCGCTGCCCAGGATGGGAAAGTTCCGTCCTTCTACCGCCCATTGATAGAGTAGCGCGAACACACCCAACCGTTCTGGCCCAACGAACGTTTTGGGGCGTAGGATTGGCAAGATCATGCCTTGCGCCCGAAACTCCAGGCACACCTGCTCCGCTTGAATCTTGGCCTTTCCGTATGGTCCCACGCCAGAGAGGGCATCGGTTTCGAGCAGGGGATGATGGTCAGGGACGCCATAGACTGCCGTTGAGGAGATGTGAATGAAACGCTGCACTTGCTGGCGCTGCGCTTCCTGCAAAAGGGTGCGCGTCCCGTCCACTTCGGTGGTGTAAATGTCGGCAGTGGCATAGCGGGGAAGGGCTGCTGCCGTATGAACCACCAGATCGATGCCTTGCAAGGCTTGCTGAACGGCGTCAGGATCGCGAATATCTCCCCGGTGGAATGTCACCTGTTCTATCAGGTCTGGGGCGGTACACTCGGCCAGATCAAGGGACGCGAGCGCGTAGCCTTTGCCAGCCAGGTGACGCAGGAGATTGACGCCGAGAAATCCCGCGCCGCCGGTAACAAGCACGTGTTGTGCTTCCATCACGAATCCTTCTTCTGAATCCTTCTTCTAAAGAGGTGTTCACTGATCCAGCGGCGCAGGTTCCGGCGCGGCTGGATAGGCGGCGAGCCAGGAAGTGAGTATCTCGACCACCTGTGGCGTTGCCGGGTCATAGAGCAGGCAGTGATAGGCTTCGGGCAGGGTGATGACGCGCTGATCTCTGGTTGCCACCCGACGAACAAACGCGGCTGTCGCGGCATGATGGGCAATGTAATCGCGTTCCCCACGCAGCACCAGCAGTCGCAGATTCACCTGCGCGGCTTTGCGCCTGGTTTGCCAAAGCCAGATGCTCAGGTTGTTGAGGAAGCGCACGCTGACCTTGCGGACAAACAGCGGGTCAGCGCGCAGTTGGTCATTGAAGGCATTGTCGCGGCAGCCTAGCTCTTCGCGTCCAGTCGTGAGCATAGCCGGACGTGAAGGCGCAGTGAGCAAGTAGCGCAGATAACGAGTGGCTTCACCAAAGGATGGTTGGATGGTTGGGCGCAAGACCGGCGAAATCAGCGCCAGCCCGGCCAGCGGAACGGGCTGAGCGCGGCGTTGGCTGGTAGCGATGTATTGGATAGCGATGGATGCGCCCATGCTCTCGCCCAGCAGGATGATCGGCTTGCCCGGCCAGGACGTTTGTACCCAGCGCAGGGCAGCGTCCACATCTTCCAGATAGCGGTCAAAGCGATCAATGGTGCCGCGCGCGCCCTCAGAACGCCCGTGCCCGCGCAGGTCGGGGGCTGCCAGCGCGGTGCCATTGGCGGCGAGCGCCTCTGCCAATAGCCGGTAATAGCCGCCGTGCCCACCCAATCCCTGAATGCAGACGACTACACGCTGCGGGGATGGCGGCGACCAGGCGCGAGCAAAGATGCTTGGTCCGTTGGGGAGGCGCAGCATCGTTTCGGTCTCCGTCAGAAGTTTCGTGCCTGTGGCCGCGCCTCTGCTCTGGCTTTCTTCGATCACGAGGCTTCCTCGGCAGCTTGCTTAGGGAGCGCGATGATGCCGGAGCGAATGCTGACTTCGCGACGCAAGCGCTGGAAGCGGGTCAGATTGGCGACGCTGCGGCTCTGGGCGATCTCGGCTGCTGGGCGGTAGTCTTCATAGATTTCATGCAATGTGGCAATAAAGATCGGGCGCATCATCATAATGAGCATCCAGGTGAAACCGCCCGCGACATAGGGGTTTGAGAAGCCCTGAATGAGCAAATAGATGGGGCCGATGATGGGGCCTTCGACCAGCACCGAGCCGACAAAGGCGGCGACGACCATGAGCCAGCGGCCCTGGGCAATGCCCATGCTGATGCGCACGGAACGCACGCCCGGCTGGTCATCGACGATGGCAGCATAAGTGGCAAAGACGAGTCGCACGTGCAAGAAGAGCATAGGGATGCCCAAGATCAGAATAACCGTAAATGCAGGCCAGCCCCAGGAATCGGTCAACTTGCCAAGCCCCCATTCCGCGAGCGTCACGGGAACCCAGAAAAGGGCGGTCGTGATGCCGTTGGCCCAGAGATAGCGCGGGAGCCAGCGCACGGCTGCTGGAAGAATCTCTGAAGGGATGACAGGCTTGCCCGCGTCGATAGCTTCGATCGCCAGCACGGCGGACATGTTGCCCATGACGATGGTAATCCAGGGCAGGGCTTCGGCAATCCAATGAGCCAGGTCGCCCGGCTGGCTCCCCACCACCACGGCGGCAAGTGGTGGAAGCATAAAAAGGCCCACGAGCGTTACCAGCCCGGGGATGTCTTTCCGGCAGATGCGAATGCCTGCCCCGACATACATGGCGGCCTGACGCCACCAGGAGCGAGTGAGCATAATGGGCGCCTTGGAAATATCTTCGTCACCGTCCGTCTCAGGTATCGAAGGTATCTGGGAAGCCATACAGGGTCGATCTCCTTATCCTTGATCTACGTGAAAGTGCCTTGTTGCCAGCATAGGGGGTTTGTCAAGCCCTTGAGGCGTGGCTGAGCGGGTGTGTATACGCTATGCTGTAGTCCATATGAGATAGTCTGTCTCTCATAAGAGAGACGAGCGTTGCGGTAGAACGGTTTCATCCAATTGTCGCAGCTTTGTCGCAACTATGCAGAGGATAAACGGGATGCGCGCTTTCGCCCGTTCTTTCTTGCGAAGGTCGACGGGCATCACATATGCTATCACGTGCTGGACGGCAACAGAAGGCGGCTGCGCCCTGCTGTTTGATCGTGTTTGCTTGCGTCGTCTGTGCCGGGATCGAGGAAGAGAAGGCTGTGCCCATTCACGTTGAAGCGCTTACCTTTCGCTATTTGGTCGGGACGCCGCTGGTGAAGACGGCCCTGGACCATCTCTCCTTCACTGTCGAGGATGGAAGCTGTGTCGCCATTATTGGCGTGACCGGCTCGGGAAAATCAACGCTGGTGCAGCACTTCAATGGCTTGCTGCGGCCCACGAGCGGGCGCGTGGTGGTAAACGACATCGATGTGGGGGCAAAGGGCGCTGATCTGGCAAAGCTGCGGCGGATGGTGGGACTGGTCTTTCAGTCGCCGGAAAAGCAGCTTTTTGCCCCCACGGTATTTGACGAGGTGGCTTTTGGGCCGCGCCAGATGGACATCGGCGAGGCAAAAGTGGCGCGCATGGTAGGCGAGGCGCTACGCATCGTCGGTTTGCCTCAGGAGGAGTTTGGGCAACGCGACCCCTTTTCGCTGAGCGGCGGGCAGATGCGCCGCGTCGCGCTGGCGGGGGTGCTGGCGATGGAGCCAGCTATCCTGGTGCTGGACGAACCAACGGCGGGGCTGGACGGCGCTGGTCGCGCTGAACTCTATCGGTTTTTGGGACAACTGCGCGCCGAACGTCAGACGACCATCCTGCTGGTGTCGCATGATATGAGTGAGGTCGCGCTGCTGGCAGAGCGCGCGCTGGTGCTGCACCAGGGGCGTTTGGCGCTGGATGGCAGCCCGCGCGACCTTTTCCAGCAGGGGCATGCGCTGGCCGAATGGGGGCTGGATGTGCCCGCGCTCGGCCAGGTGGGCGCGCTGCTGCGCAAGCAGGGTTTTCCCCTCGACGATGCGGCAGTGACCCTTGATGAGATGACCCAGGCGATTCTTCTCGGCAGCAGGCGATCTGAGAAATCTTCGGGAGTGCTCCGCGATGCTGAATAATTTGCCTCTTGGCGTCTACATCCCCGGAACGTCACCGCTGCATCAGTTACAGGCGCGTACCAAGCTGCTGCTGATTGGATGGCTGGCGGTGGCGCTGTTCGTGGCAAATCGACGTGCGTGGCATCTTGGCCCGTACATTGTGATCGCGGCGTTGTTAGTGCTGGCGGTTGGTTTGAGCGGTATTCATCCCGGCTATGTTTTCCGGCGCATGCGCTTGCTCTTGCTGCTGGTGGTGCTGGCGGATATTCCGGCGCTGCTGTTTACGCCAGGAGATGTGACGGTGGCAACGCTTGGTCCGGTGGTGATCAGTTCGGATGGCGCGTGGTTTGTCGTTGGCTTCTCGACCATCTTTCTGCTGATCTTCCTGGCCTCCCAATTGCTGGCGCTGACCACCAGCCCGGTGGCCCTGGGGGAAGGGCTGGCGCTGCTGCTGCGCCCGCTGCGACGCTGGCGCATTCCGGCAGATGAGCTGGCGCTGATGACGCTGGTGGCCTTTCGCTTTCTGCCGGTGCTGGTCGATGAGGCGAACCAGCTTATCAAAGCGCAGCAGTCGCGGGGCGCGCAGTTCACCAGAGGTTCTCTGCGTAAGCGAAGGGGTGCGCTGCTGGCGCTGCTGGTGCCTATGCTGCGCGGCGCGTTGCGTCGGGCGGGAGAATTGGCGATTGCGTTGGAATCGCGGGGCTACGCGCTGGCTGGCGAGCAGACACCGCTCTATGAAACCCGGCTGCGCCTCCGCGATTATGCTGCGCTGGCGCTGGTGGTGTTGCCTACGCTGGTGACGCTGTTCATCTGAAGCGCTTTTCTGGATATCTGGAGAGCGACCTGCCAGGTCGCTCTCCAGAGAGTGTGCTTTCGGGGTTATGGCCCGGCCCGCAGATAGAGGTCTTGCCCCTTGCCATAGGAGCGCGCCAGATGAAAATGCTGCTCTACCCAGGCACGCACCCCTGGAAGCTTGTCGAGTCGGCCAGTGTAGAAGAGGACTGCACCTACCTGCGGCTGCTCAGCGAGCGTAATCACCTGCTCGGCGGTGAGATAGCCGGTGACGATGCGCACATCGGAGGTGTCGACTAATTCAGGCGGAACATCGCGGTTTGCCAGGGCGGCGATGTATTGGTCATCGGTGATCACTTGCTGTTGTGGAGTGGTGAGCCGCTGAAGGTCGCTGGCGACTTGCGAAACTTGTGGCGCGGTGGGTATCGGCCCCAGCGGATAGAGCAACAGATTGTACAGATTATTGAAGAACAAACCTGCCAGTAGCAAGACAGGCGCTCCAATCAGGAGCGCTTTACTGGCTCGTGTCGCCCAGCCTGGTCGGATGTGTTGTAAACGGGTGCCGAGCGCCCTTGCTTCGGCGGCCCATGTCTGGACCTCTGGCGCAAAACCAAGGGCCACGCTGAGTGCCAGCACTGGAACGAGCAAGACCAGATGGCGCGTGAAGAGTGGCGCTTGTCGCAGAAGGATAATCAGCACCACCACGATCCAGATGATCACCAGCAGGACATGTCTGCGGCGTCGAAACAGCCCGAGCACGATGCCGCAGAGCGCCAGAATCGCCAGGGGGTATTCGGTGGTAACGCCCAGCAGTATCTGGGGATTCTGGCTCAGGGTGCTGGCGTAGCTCTGATCGGCAGCCAGATGGAAGGCGATCACCTGCTGGTAGGCGCTCTGAAGCTCATGCAGATAAGGCAGGAAGATCAGCATCCCTGCCAGCGCCAGCCCCAGCAGATACGCGCCAGCCAGCACTGCCGCGCGCTTCAGCGTTTGCCGCTGGGGCATTCGCAGGCGCGCCAGCATGCTGTGGGGCGGCTCTTGCTCTTTCAAGGAAAGCTGTGTGCGCTCGAAGGCGAGCAGATGGCCCACAAAGAGAGGCAGGATGGCGGCAAGAGCCGCGACGGCAAACAACTTTTCCAGTATCGCCAGCGCTGTAGCCGCGCCTGAAATCAACGCCGCTTGCCAGGGATAACGGTCTGCATAGGCGGCGGCGGCTACGGCCACGATCAGGAAGGCGACGGAAGGCACTTCGGCATCGATGGTCTGGGATTGAATCAGATAGAGAGGATCGCTAGCCAGCAGCAGGGCTGCCCCCAGACCTGCCCAGGGACCGCCTAGCCTTCTGGCAAGCAGGTACATCCCCAGGATGCTGACGAGCGAGAGGAGAACCACGCCCAGCCGCGCGGCCATTTGGGTTGGCCCCAACAAGGCGACCAGTGGATAGAGCGAAAGCAGGAAGAACGGCGGCTGAGATGAAAAGACGGGGGTAAATAACCCATGACCTGCGTACATGGCGCGCAGCGAACTCCAGTAGACGCCCTCATCGTAGTTATCCGTCACTGCGGAAAGATGCCAGAGCCGCAGGAGCAGCGCCACCAGCAAGATGACGCCCAGCATCCCTGCTTCCCAAAAGACAGCGCGCTGCCGATGTTTGCCTGGCACATTGGATGAAGTTGAGGCAGACTGGTCTGGCGAAGATAGAATCGGTTGCAAGGTCACAGGGTTCTCTTCCTTGCGCTTTTTCAGGGCGCTTTCTCCAGGTTCTTCGGGCGTGGCTGGTCTCACCATGGCATCGCTTGTATATATAACATAATTTGAGGGATTTCCGTTTCAAAAAAGCATTTCCTCGACAAGCTAAGGCCCCTCCGTCCGTCAGATCAGTCTGGAGTTGCCGAATGCTTGGCATAATGCACAAGAGAAAAGGCTTTCTTTCCTGCTAAACTGTCCAAAGAAAGATGGAATGATCTCTGGTATCCTTATAACGATTGATGGGTGCGCCGTCATGTTGTGCATTGCGCACAACATGACGGTTTTCCATATTGAGAAGCAGCTTCAAAGGCGCCCGAAAAGGAGTGGAAGAGAACATGACCCCCGAACAAGTCGTAAAGTTTGCAGAGGACCACGGCGTAAAGATGGTGGACTTTAAGTTCACCGATGTACCGGGCACCTGGCAGCATTTTAGTGTCCCGTTTTCCTCATTCGAGGCCGATGCATTTGAGGATGGGGTAGGGTTTGATGGATCGAGCATTCGCGGTTTCCAGGAAATCAATGAGAGCGATATGCTGCTGATGCCTGACCCGGATACCGCCATCCTGGACCCCTTTACGGCGGTTCCTACGCTCAGCCTGGTTTGCGATGTGGCCCAGCCTGGCGCGGACCACGCTCCCTACAGCCGCGACCCGCGTTACGTGGCGCGCAAGGCTGAAGAGTATCTGCGCAAGAGTGGCATAGCCGATGTCAGCTATTTTGGCCCAGAGGCCGAGTTCTTCGTGTTTGATTCTGTGCGCTATGCCTCGAACCCGAATTTCCAGATTGCCGAGGTTGATTCTGCCGAGGCGCATTGGAACAGCGGCACTAGCGGCCTGGGCCATAACATTCGCGCCAAAGAGGGCTATTTCCCGGTCGCGCCTGCCGATACGCTGCAAGACATTCGCGCGGAGATGGTACTGACGATGGAAGCCGCTGGCATCCAGGTGGAAGCGCAGCACCACGAAGTGGCGACGGCAGGTCAGTGCGAAATCGATATGCGCTTTGATAGTCTGCTGCGTATGGCCGACAAGCTGATGCTCTACAAGTACATTGTGAAGAATGTGGCGAAGCGCCATGGCAAGACGGCAACCTTTATGCCCAAGCCGCTCTTCGGCGATAATGGGTCGGGCATGCACGTCCACCAGAGTCTCTGGAAGGGTGAGCGCCCGCTCTTCTTCGGCGATAGCTATGCCCTGCTGAGCAAGACCGCGCTCTACTACATCGGCGGTCTGCTGACACATGCCCCCGCCATTCTGGCCCTGGCTGCGCCGACCACCAACAGCTACAGGCGCCTGGTGCCTGGTTTCGAGGCTCCGGTCAACCTGGTCTTCTCGCAGCGCAATCGCTCGGCGGCGGTGCGCATCCCGATGTATTCGGATAGCCCGAAGGCCAAGCGCCTTGAGTTCCGCCCGCCAGACCCTTCCAGCAACCCCTACCTGACGTTTGCCGCGCTGCTGATGGCGGGTCTGGATGGCATCAAGCGCCAGATCGACCCGATTGAAAATGGCCTGGGTCCGCTGGATAAGAACATCTACGAACTGAGCGAGGCTGAGAAGCACGAGATTCGCTCGGTGCCCGGGTCGCTCGATGAGGCGCTCAGCGCGCTGGAAGCAGACTCTGAGTTCCTGCTGGAAGGTGGCGTCTTCACCGAAGACCTGCTGGAGAAGCATATCGAGTTGAAGCGCGCGCAGTCCGCCGAGGTACGTCTGCGCCCAACGCCGCTGGAGTTTAGCCTCTTCTACGACGCCTGATCTGGCGTCGTCCAAAGCAAGCCTCTCACAACGCTGCAACACTGCTCCCTGCTCAATCACTGGGCAGGGAGCAGTGTTATTGGCTCACGATTTTTTGCCAGCTTGTGTGGTCGACGCCTGCGGGCATATCCCAGCCGAACAGCAGTGCCGCCAGAATTTCGGCTGATTCGACCAGACGCGGCCCGGAGCGGTTGAAGTATTGATTGCCATCGACTGCAAAGACGCGCCCGCTTTGTACGGCGCGCAGCTTTGCCCATCCGGGGCGCGCTTCCAGCAGAGGGATGTCTTCCAGGGTGCGCGCCAGCGTGAAGCCGCAGGGCGTGAGGATGATGACATCCGGGTCGGCTGCGACCAACTCTTCCCAGGCCAGCCAGGGCGAGTGCGCGCCGGCTTCGCCGAAGAGGTTGATGCCGCCAACGGCCTCGACCAGTTCAGGCGTCCAGTTGCCCGCGGCCATAGGCGGGTCGAGCCATTCCAGCAGCGCGATGCGCGGATGCGCTGGCTGCGCGGCGGCACGGCGGCGCAGGTGTTCCAGCCGTGCTTCGTAGCCTGCGACCAGCGCCTGCGCCTGCTCGGTGCGTTCCAGGGCCGCCCCCACGCGCAGCACATCTTCCCAGACATCGGCCAGCCGATAGGGGGCCAGCGAGACGATGCGCGGCTGCAGGCCGATCAGGTGGCTGACGGCCTGCGCTACGTCGCGCTCACTGACGGCGCAGACTTCGCATTGGGTCTGGGTGAAGATGATGTCGGGGCGCAGCCGCTGCAATTGCTCGATGTCGATGCGGTAGATGCTCAGCGCCTGGAGGGCGGAGGTATCTTCGCGCGCCGCGCGGCTCATAGCTTTGACCTGGGTGTCGATCTCAGCGCTGCTGGTGTCGATGTTGATCTGGACCCGGCTCACCACCGGCAGAGCCTTTACGGCTTCAGGATAGTCGCATTCGTGCGAGCGGCCCACCAGTTGATCGAGGCAGCCGAGCGCGGCAATCATTTCGGTGGCGCTTGCCAGCAGAGATACCAATCGCATGTCTGACCTTTCTATTTACGCGCCACTGGGAGACGGTGCTTGCAGCAGTATATCGATTAGCGCATAGCCGGGCATGGAGACGCGCTCGCCAAGGCTGACGGCGAGCGGAGAGCGAAAGAGTGGGCCGCTGCTGACGAAGGTATGATATTCGCCGCGCTCGCCGCAGGCGTCAATGCCTGCGCTCTCGAACTCGGCAATCAGCGCTTCGGAGAGCGGCTGCCCCAGCCAGCTTTCGCGAGCGCGCGCGAGTTCCACGCTGGTCAGCATGGCGTGATAGCCGCGCTGGACGACTTCCCGCGCCAGTAATCCCACCGGCTCGCCCCACAGCGGTTCCAGGTGTATCAGGCTCCTGGCGCTGGTGCGCGCTTCGTACCAGGCGCGCACATCGGCCAGGTGAATATCGCCGAAGATGATGGCATCCACGCCGAGCTCGCACAGATCATCCAGCGCGCCGAGAAAAACCTGCTCGAAGGTGCCCGGCTGCGTGGGATAGCTGAGCAAGGGAATGCCCAGCGCGTTTGCCTGCGCCTGGATGAGTTCCTGGCGCACGCCGTGAAAGCGTACGCGCTGGCTGGCGGCATCGTAGAGGTTGAGCAGATAGCTCACCGGCCAGCCGCGCCGGACAGCGCGGTCCAGGGCAAGCATGGAATCTTTGCCGCCGCTGAAGCTCAGCGCGCAGGATGTCGGTTGCTGTTGCATGGTTCTTCTCGCGTGTTTCTTGTCGGTGCTCTTTGTTACTATAGCGTTTTCAGCGTTCCACGTGCCAGGAGTGCCAATTCTTTCTTCTTTCTTCGTGGCGATTCAGGGTGATACAATGACATGGATGTTCAGCTTTTGTTTTTCCTGCTCTGGTTGTTTCGATGCGGTTGCTTTCTTTACAGAGGATTGGCATGGTAACCCCAGATGAACCCCAGGACCAGTATATATTCGATCAAAGTGAAAGTGCGCAGCGCGCGGACTATATTACTGATCAACTGGTTGCCTTTAATCGGATGCGCAGCACGGCGCTTCCTGTGAAGGATGTGGAGCCTTCACCTTTACATCTCTATGTGCTTGATCGCGCCGGAACGGTTCTGGGTGGGATCGTGGGAAGAACGCATTCCATTCCCATGTGGTTCGAGATCAGTGTGATCTGGGTTGAGGAACGACTGCGCCTTCAAGGCTGGGGTCGGCGTCTCATGGGGCAGGCTGAGGCTATGGCGTATCAACGAGGGTGCCGCTATGCGCGTCTGGCGACCTCGAACTTTCAGGCACCAGCCTTTTACCAAAAACTCGGCTATACGCTTTATGGAACGCTCGAAGATTGTCCACTAGGCGAAACCGTCTTTTATTTTTGGAAAAAGCTTGGTCCCACACAGCCTTGATGGAACCTTCCTCTGAGTTTTTCTTGGCTGTTGTTCATCCTTTTAACAGCGTATTCGGTTGGCAGAAAGGGTTACTGCTTGTCCTTGCCGCTCGATCAACAGGCACGCATTCATCGGTATGAGGTGCATCTGACCGGCTTTACCCGCGAGGGTGATGCTGTCGGTCAGGTAATTGCCAGCTTGCCATACGCCACAGCGCCAGCAACCGAGGCAGAGGAAGCTCTGCCGCAAGTAATACAGGTGCCTGGCGGCATTCCAGGCGAGCGGGTGATTGTCTCTGTCGAGGAAGCGCCGCCGCGCCGAGGCCGACGCGGCAGACGACGCCGCCCACTGCCGCCGCGTGTAACGCTGCTCCACGTGCTGGAGCGCTCGCCCTGGCGTGTTGACGCGCCCTGCCCCCATTTTGGGGCGTGCGGCGGCTGCCAGTTTCAGCATATTGACTATGCTCGGCAGTTGGAGATCAAGCGCGAGATGGTGGCCGAGCTGCTGCGCAGCGAGGGCGGTATTGCCGAGCCGCCGGTATTGCCGACGCTGGCCTGCGCGGTTCCCTGGCGTTATCGTAACCAGATGCGCTTTTCTGTCAACCGCGAGGGGCAGGTAGGCTTGACGGCGCGCGGCTCGCGTCGGCTGATTCCCCTCGATGAATGCCCGATTGCTCACGCATCGATCAATCAGGCCCTGCGGATACTGTCCGAAACGCCGCAGCCGCGCCCGCAGGTGTTGGTGCGCTGCGGGGCTAATACCGGCCAGCTTTTGCTGCAACCCGCGCCCGCGCCGGAGGTGCGCGCGCAGTTGGAGGGGGCTGGCTTCGAGGTGCGCGACGCGGAGATGGAGGAGGAACTGGCGGGCGCGCGTTTTCGTATACGCCCCAGTTCGTTCTTCCAGACGAACACCACCCAGGCCGAGCAGATGGCTGCGCTGGTTATGCGCGGCCTGGCGCTTGGCCCGCAGATGACAGTAGCTGATGCGTACTGCGGTGTGGGGACGTTTGCAGTGTTGATGGCGCGGCACGCGCGGCAGGTGATCGGCATCGAGGAATCGGCCAGCGCGGTGCGCGACGCGCTCTGGAACGTGCGCGAAGCAGCTAATGTGTTGATTTTCCAGGGGAAAACGGAACTTGTGCTGCCGACGCTGGCCGAGACAATTGACGGGCTGGTGCTGGACCCGCCGCGCCAGGGCTGCCAGCGCCCGGTGCTGGATGCGCTAGCCGAGCGGCGCATACCGCGTGTGGTCTATGTGTCGTGCGACCCGGCCACTCTGGCGCGCGACCTGAAGTATCTCTGCGCGACCTCGGCGGCCTACGAACTGGTGGAAGCCCAGCCGCTGGATATGTTTCCCCAGACGGCGCATATTGAATGTGTCGCCGTCTTGCGCGCTCGTTGAACGGGTGAACGCTGCCGGTTGGTTTGCTTCTAAACAATTACTGTCATACAAGTAGGATGGATACGTTTGAGCGAGCAAGAAGAGTTAGAAGCTTCTGCGCCGATGCCACCGCTGCTGCTGGCATCGGCTTCGCCCCGGCGGCGCGAAATTCTGCGCAGGCTGGGCTTGCCGTTTCTGGCCGTGCCCGCCGATCTGGATGAGGACGCCTTTGCTGCCGCCTTTCAGGGCAGTTTTCCCGATATGGTGGAGGCGTTAGCGGTGGAGAAGGCGCGCGCGGTGGCAGCGATGGAACCCGATTTCGCGGGATTGATTCTGGCCGCCGATACGACGGTGATTCTGGATGATGAGATGCTGTCCAAGCCGGTGGATAGCGAGGAAGCTGCCAGGATGCTGCGACGGCTACGCGGGCGGAGGCATCAGGTGGCGACGGGCGTTGCCCTGTATGACAGCCGAACCGCCCGCCTGGCATCAGGGCAGCGCAGTACCTACGTCTGGATGCGGAACTACAGCGATGCCGAGATTTCAGCTTATGTGGCGACGGGCGACCCCCTTGATAAAGCCGGTGCCTATGCCGTGCAGCATGCCCTCTTTCATCCTGTGGAGCGGGTGGAGGGCTGCTATCTGACGGTAGTGGGCCTGCCGCTCTGCCTGGTGATGAGCTTGCTGCGCGAGCAAGGCGTTGTGGAATTGCCGCTGCTGGCTGCTGGCGGCGCGCAGGGCTGCGCGTGGTCGGCAAGATGCGTGCCGCCGCTGCCAGCAGGCGCGACGATAGCGGCCCGCTGAGCCAGGCACACCGCTGCGCTCTCTCACTGCGGAAGCCTACCGCTCTATTCTTATAGCCATGAATGCTTCGTCTGTTCGGGGACGCTATGCTCCCAGCCCCACTGGGGATTTGCATCTGGGGAACGTGCGCACGGCTCTGCTGGCCTGGCTCTTTGCTCGCCAGGCGGGCGGCACATTTGTCTTGCGCGTGGAGGACTTGGACCGGCCTCGCGTGCGCCCAGGCGCGGCAGCGCAGATGCTGGAAGATTTGCGCTGGTTGGGATTGGATTGGGATGAAGGCCCCGATTGCGGCGGACCGTTTGCCCCTTATCTGCAAAGCGAGCGCCAGGCTACCTATGATGCCTATCTGGCGAAGCTGCGCACGGCTGATCTCGTCTATCCCTGCTATTGCAGCCGCGCCGAGGTGGCGCGGGCTGCGAGCGCTCCCCAGGGCGCAGGTGATGACGGGCCACGCTATCCTGGCACATGCCGAAATCTGAGCGCTGCCGAGCGAAAAGCGCGCGAGGCGGAGGGTCGACGCCCCTGCGTGCGCTTTCGCGCGCCAGATCGGCTGCTGGCGTTTGTCGATCTGGTGGCTGGTCCGGTGGCGCAAAACGTCGCCCAGGCGGTAGGGGATTTTATCGTATCGCGCAGCGACGGCATCCCGGCCTATCAGTTGGCTGTGGTGGTGGATGATGGTTTGATGCAGACGACCCAGGTGGTGCGCGGCGCAGACCTGCTCAGTTCCACAGCCCGCCAGATCGCGCTCTTTGAGGCGCTGGGCTTTGCCGTGCCCAGCTTTGGACATGTGCCGCTGGTGGTCGACGCGCAGGGGGCGCGGCTGGCGAAGCGCGAGCGTGCCGCTGGCGTGGGGGCGCTGCGCTCGGCTGGCATTCCGGCTGAGCGGGTGATAGGCGCGCTGGCTGCGAGTTGTGGACTGTGCCAACCGGGCGAGACGATGAACGCCCGTGAACTGCTGGCTTCCTGTGAGCTAGAGCGTCTGCGAAGTGTGGCCGCCGGACCGGTTGAGATAGGCTGAGCGCTCAAGGAAACGAGTGGGCCGCGCCAGACCGGGGCCAGCGTGACGCTGTGATATAATGACGCTGGAGGGGAATCTCTGGTGCATTATTCAGTTGCTGCGAGCGGAGCGGGCATTGCTGATGTGCCGCTCATATCCGGAATTGTTGATTATATCCAGGCTCAGCCGATACTTTTTGGCGTGCAGCTTGGTGGCTCGCTCCTGGTTGCAGTGGTGTGCCTGCGGCTAGCGCGCAGCTTGCGAAGGGTCACAACCGAAAGCCTGCACGCCGGGCCGAATGATATCTGGGGCAGGCTGCTGGGCCGGATAGCCTATTTTAGTTTGCTTGGCCTGGGCTTGCTGCTGATTGCTGGCATCTGGGGTATTAACGGCTACCAACGCGCGCTGCTGACGCAGCTTGCCCACGAGGCTCCGGGCGTTGCTCGCAATGTTGGGCTGACGCTGCTGGTGCTGGCCTTGATGCTGACCGTGGGGCGCGTGTTGCAGCGGGCCTCGATGCGCAACCTGGCGCGCACCAGGGTTGATATTAACCTGAGCGTGCTGGTGAGCCGCTCTATCTATTTCTGCGCGCTGGGTGTGGGCCTGCTGATTGTGCTGGCGGTCTGGAATGTGGAACTCGCTGTTCCGGTGACGGTGCTGGGAGCCGTCACTGTTGCCTTGACCTTTTCGCTGCAAGACCTGCTCAAAAATCTGGTGGCTGGTGTCTATCTGCTGATCGAGCGGCCTTTCCGCATTGGCGATGAGATTTCGGTTCAGACGTATGAGGGAACGGTCGAAGATATCCACATGCGCGTGACGACGCTGCGCACGGTGGGTGGTGAGCAGGTGCTCATTCCGAACGGCATTTTGTTTAGCTCAGCGGTCACCAATAACTCGGCCTATCGTCGGCGGCGCGCCGCGCTGACTGTGGTCTTGCCGGAAGAGGAAAAGACGACAGAAGCAGGAGAGGCGGCTATTCTGGAAGCCCTCAAGACCGTCGATGGTATTCTGGAAGACCCGCCGCCAGAGATCAGAGTGAGCAGCGCCGTCGACCAGAAGCTAACACTGCTGGTGCATTTCTGGGTTCCCACTGAGCGACTGGATGTCCTCTCCTCCGCGCTGTTTCATGTAAAGCGCGTGCTGCCAGGAGCAGAGGTGTCCATTCCTGGCATGGTTGGAACGGCATAAGCGCCGCCAGAAGTGAAGGGAATGGTAAGAAACTGTGCGATCTCCCCGGTCTGTAGCGCGAACCCCGGAACGCTTACGCTCGATCAAGCGACATGTTGGCGTGTTGGGCGGAACATTTGACCCCATTCATATCGGGCATCTGATTATTGCACAGGAAGTGGTGGTCGCGCTCCATCTGGACACGCTCTATTTTCTGCCTGCGGGTGACCCGCCGCATAAGCGCGACCATTCGATTACCCCGGCGCATCATCGGCAGCGTATGGTGGAACTGGCGATTGCGGGCAATCCGTCTTTTGCGATCTCGCTGGTGGACCTGGAACGCCCTGGCCCCTCCTACACGGTCGATACGCTGCGGCTTTTGCGCGAAGCATGGGGGCCAGCGACCTCCATCGCTTTTGTGCTTGGTTGGGATATGCTGGATGACCTGCTCACCTGGCACGATCCGGCAGGCGTGGTGCAGCAGGCCGACACGTTGGTGGCTGTGCATCGGCCCGGCTATCAGCTTGACCCACACTATCTGACATCGCTAGAAGCTGCCGTGCCGGGCATCAAAGAGCGCCTGGTGCCGCTGGAAGCGCCGCAAATGGCGATCAGTTCCAGTGATCTGCGCCAGCGGGTGGCGACACATCGCCCCATTCGCTATCAGGTGCCCGACGCCGTCGAAGCCTATATTCTGGCGCATGGCCTGTATAGCCAGCCGGTTCCGGCTGTGCCTGACCATCGTCACTCCGAGCCACACCATGCGTATTGAGCGCACGTGCTGCGGGCGCGGAAAAGGATATGTGCTATGAAATTTGTTCCCCTGGCGCTGCATGATCGTATCCGGCTGCGCAAGCCACACCCCTGTGGCAGCTATGATTGGCTGGTGATACGCCTGGGCGCTGATATTGGCCTCAAGTGTGAGGGCTGTGGGCGGCGTGTCATGTTGCCCAGAAGCGAGGTTGAGCGCCGCTTGAAGCAGATTCTCAGCCACGCTGAGGCCCCGAGCCAGGCGGCTGCGGATAATGAATAAACCTGGCGTCCAAGAGGTAGCCTTTGCCTGCGGCTGGGCAAGTTATGTGACCAGAGAGCCGGGTTAATCGATTTGTGTAGTGGTGGATGCTGCTGGTTGCCAATCGGGGTACTCTTTGACTGGCGTAGTTTGGGGAATGCATGACAACTGTATCGCCGCAGGTGGGCTATCGCAGCCTGCTGCGGAATCGCTTTTTTCTGCGGCTCTGGTTGGCCCAGCTTATATCGCAAACGATCCAGAACGCTGCGAATTATGGATTACTGGTCCTGATTGCCGAGGTGACCGGCTCTTCGACGCTGATCGGCCTGGCAATCATCTCATTTAGCCTGCCTGCCGTGCTCTTCGGCATTCCTGCCGGGATTCTGGTTGATCGCTTCAATCGGCGGCACGTCCTCTGGCTGAGTAATCTGTTGCGCGGCTTCTGCGCGTTGGGGTTTGTCGTCAATTTGATGGTGGACCCGCACGATGTGCTGCCTATCTATATTCTCACGTTTGTGAGTGCCATCATCAGCCAGTTCTTTACTCCCGCCGAGGGCGCGGCGATTCCGCTGCTCGTCGATGAACGGGAACTGGTGAACGCGCTTTCGCTGTTTAATATCACTTTCACGCTGGCGCAGGCGCTGGGATTTGTGGTGTTGGGGCCGGTGGTGCTCAACGTTGTCTCTTCGCTGACGCTTTCGCTGGGTCCAGGCGCGGCGACCCTGAATCCCGTCCAGGTGCTCTATCTGGTAATCGGTCTGGCCTTCTTTCTCTGCGCTGTGCTGACGTTCCTGCTGCCAAACCGCTTCTTTGCCGTGAGGCGCAAGAAACAGGGCGCGAAGGCAGAGGTGGCCTTGCTCAGACAAATGCTCGGGGAGATTGGGGAAAGCTGGCGCTTTGTCTATCGTGATCGACGCTTGCTGATTGCTTTGCTCCAGCTTTCGTTTGGCAACATCCTGCTGCTGGTCATCGGGCAGCTTGCTCCGAAGTTTGCTGAGGCGCTGTTGAATCGCCCGCCCGCCAATGCGGCGCTGGTCTTTGTTCCGGCTGGCGTGGGGCTGGTGGTTGGCTCGGCCTTGATGCCGCGCGTGGTCAAGCGACTGGGCAAGGCACGCAGCATCAGCATCGGCATTATTGGCCTAAGCGTGACCAGCATTTTGCTGGTCGTCTCCCAGCAGGTGGCCCAGGATATGGACCCGGCGCGCTGGTACAACGACTTGCCGTTTCTGGTCATCATTATGGCGCTGATCTTTGCGTTGGGGTGTGAACTGGATTTGATGAATATCCCGGCGCTGACGCTGATTCAAGAGCACACGCCTGATACCTTCAAGGGGCGCGTGCTTTCGCTGCAATCGATTCTCTATAACGCGGCTTCTATCCCGGTGATTTTGTTTATCGGCGGTATTGCTGATCTGTATGGTATGGCGACGGTGATGTGGGTGTTGGCGGGTATGGTCTTTGTGGGTGGGCTGCTGAGCGTCTTGCTTGACGCGCGTGTTGGTGCTCAGTTTGCACAGAAGCGTTTGATACCATCGGCAAAGGCGTCTGGCGAAGAGGCAGAAGTATATGAGCCGGAACTTGAATCGCTGCTTCCCAGCAACATGCAGAAGTGATCCATTCAGTCAAGGCAGGCGGCGTAGTCTGCCACCCGTGCTATCCTGGCGCAGATTTTTCATAAGAGCGAGGTAGGGGTTTTATGGATCGTTCTTCCAGTATATTGGCAAGTATTGCGTCTCTGGAGCCATCCCAACGCCTTCTGGATATTGGCGGCGTGCGCGAAGCGTTGCCCGTGCCTGGAGAGCCACATAAGATTCTGGTGACCCTGCTCTGCCCTCTTGGCGATACGCTTCTGGCGACCCCTGCTCTGTACGCGCTGCGCAAGCGTTTTCCTTCCGCACGGATCGTTGGCCTGACCAATCGCAGCAATTTTGGCATTATCGAAGGCAATCCTGATCTTGACGCGCTGGTGGTGGTCAATCCCCCCGGCGCTGGCCTGGAGTGGGGACGGGTGGCGCGGGTGCTCTACCAGATGCGCCGCGAGCAATTTGATGTGATCGTGAACTTTTCGACGCTGGGCCAGGTGCTGACGAGCATCAGCGGCAGCAGCAAACATGTCGATTTTCCTCTGCCGCGTTACTGGTGGCTGCGCCCCACGCGCGATGAAAAATACCTTTCCGGCCACGCCATTGATCGCTATCTGGATGTGGCTCATCAGGCCGGAGCGCCGCTCCCAACCGAGGCAGCGGAGCGCACGCCGCGCCTGTATCTCAGCGGGAAAGATCGTGCTGCGGCGCGCTCAATTCTGCGCAAGGCGGGCATCACGCCCCATGATGTGGTGGTAACGATGCACCCGGGCGGCGAGGGTTTTCAACGGCGCAAGCAGTGGTCTACTGACCGCTTCGCGGAAGTGGCGCGGGGCCTGATGGAGCAGTATCAGGCGAAAATCGTGATTGTGGGCGGGCCGACGGATAAATCGCTGGCAGAAGCCATCGCGGCCCAGCTTCCCGTCACGCCATTGGACACCACCGGCATGACCACCCTGAAGCAGACAGCAGCGTTGATTGAGGCCAGCACGCTCTTTATCGGCAACGATTCCTGCCCCCTGCATATGGCCGGGGCCGTTGGGACAGCGGCCATCGGCATCTTTGGACCTTCCAACATCCAGCAGTTTCACCCCGTCGGCCAGCCCGGCTTTCGCTTTGTTGCGGCGCATCGCGACCTGCCATGCAGCCCCTGCTTCCATTTTGTCGGCAATCGCCCGCCCTGGCAGGTCAATCTCTGCCATTCGCGGCGCTGCTTGAAAGCCATCCCCGCTGCTGATGTGATTGCCTCGGCCAACGCGCTCTTGCACGACCACGCCAGGGAAGCTGCGGCGTTAGAAGAGCACTGACCCGAGGTCTCACGATATCTTCAGGCTTTTGGCAAAGGCTCGCACCTGACGCACGATTGGATTAGAGGGTTCGAGTCGCTCGGCAACCTCCAGTTCGGCTTTGCCTCGCTTGGTTGCCCCCGTTTTCAGCAGCAGCGCGGCCAGGTTGGCGTGATAGAGCGCGACATTGGGCGCGAGGGCCACGGCGCGCTCGACCATGGTGATTGCCTGCGCCGGGTCTTGCTCTTCCAGCAGCGCCGCTATGTTGTTATATGCCTCGGTGTCGTTGGGGTTGCGCCGGATGGCCTCTTCGTAGGCCAGGCGTGCGTTTTCAAGTTCGCCGAGGGCGCGATATGCGCGGCCAATGTGGAACTGGATGCCCGGCAGGTCCGGGCTGCGCTGAGCGGCTTGCTGAAAGCTTTCGAGCGCGGCGCGGGCATCGTTGCGGTTCATCTGAATGCTGCCGAGTTGCCCCCAGCGTTCGGCGCGGGTGTCGTCCAGTTCCAGTGCCTGGCGGATGAGTTGCTCGGCCTCTTCCAGCCGGTTTGCGCGCAGGCGCAGTTCAGCCAGCGCCTGGTAGGTGTCTGCTGTTGGCGAAAGCGTGACCGCCTCCTCCAGTGAGGCGCTGGCGCTGTCCCACCAGCGCTGCGCGCCAGCCTGATTGCCTTCTTGCAGGTCGCGCTCGCCCGCCAGATATTGCATGATGCCAAGCTGTGTCAGCAGCCGGGGGCGGTCTCCGAAGCGGTCAAGCATCCTTTGGTAGTAGGCTGCTGCGCGCTCATACTGGCCGATGGAGCGCGCATCCAGCGCCGCCTGATCGTAGGGCGCGCGGTCCAGGGGCAGGCGCGCGATCAAGGCGTCATTGGTATGTAACGAGGTCGCCACTGCACCAAACAGGTTGCGGGTGGCTTCTTCGGCTTCTTCTTCGCTGTTTGGCCTGGACTGTGCGATCTGGGTGGCTTCTTCGGTCTTGTCTTTGACCCGCTGCTGAAGGTCAGGGATGGGCACTCCTTGCGCCAGCAGCCCTTCGTCGCGCTGGCGGCTGATGCGCCAGACGCCCTCTTGCTGGACGAGGGAATAGGCTGTCCAGTACCAGTGGCGGCCAGTGTCGCGGTTGATGATGGTTGCCATGGGCAATTCTTCCATCTGGCCGCCCAGCGGGCTGTCTTTGAGGAGCATCGACCAGAACATCTCGACATCTTTATGCCCGCCCGTGCGAATGCCGGTGGGCACCCACAGGCTCGATTGCAATTGACCCGCCTGCTGCTCGCGGAGCAGCAGCACGCGCAGGCCCGCCGGTTCGGCTTCGTCGGCCCACTGGCGACGCAGTTGCACAAATTCGGCGCGTGTTTGCGCGCGGCGCGAGGAGTGCTCGTCGGCCAGCAGGTCGTAGAAGAGGCCATAGTCTCCAAAGGACCACGCGCCTAGCGCGTTGGCGACCAGTTCTTCGGACTCCAGGCTGCGCGCAATCCAGGGGCGATCACCTTCGCGCAGCACGTCCTGTTTTTCCGCTTCAGGAATGCTGGCGTTCAGCAAGAGGTCGCGAATGGTGGCATAGTGGCGTTTGTAGGCGTCGGGCAGCGAGGTCTTGCGCCAGGTGTTGATCTCCAGCGCCTCCAGAATCAACTGGCGTGCCTGGGCCAGCGTGCAGGGCAGCACGTCTATTTGCTCGCCTGCGCGTTTATTTTTGGAGAAGTCTTGTTGGAAGCGCCTGGTGGTCGTCACATCCGTCATATAGAAGTCTTTGACGCCATCGCGCCAGAACTCAAGCAGAAAGACCATCCCGCGCACATCGCCTGCTGTCTGATTCTCATACCAGGCCAGCGCGACCTGCATCTCGCCTTGCTCGCGGGTCTGCGACACGTAGCCCATGTAGAAGGCGCGTTGTCGCTGTGGCCCGGCGGCCTCGCTCGTCGGAACAGAGAAGCTGGGGGCGATACCAACGGAGCGCAGGCGCACCAACGCCCGGCGGGCTTCTTTGCGCAGCGCCTGATGCTGGCTTAGTTCGGCCAGCGCCAGCGCGACATCGGCAGCGTCACCCTCGCGTCTGGCGCCCAGGCTCTGGGCAAATGCGAGCGCAACGTTGGCAGGCTGCTGGTCGATGGAGGAGAGCGCTTGATAGGCGGCGGCCCGTTCGCTGCTCTGGCGCAGTTGCTGCGAGAGGATAGCTAATTGGTCAAGCAACGTTTGCACGGCTGGCGCTGCCGACGCATCCGGCGATCTGGGAACAACGGGCTGAGATTTGGGGCCAGAGGTCTTTCGGGATTTACGAGTTTCCTTGGGCATGGACGCTCTCCTTTGCGCAGACTGAAAGTGATTGTATCACGTGCTTCCTTGAAGGACCAAATAAGCATGGACACTCGACTTCTGGCGAAACAGCCGGTTGACGCCGCCCGCTGGGCGCGGTAGGATGACGGTGGCGACCAGAAACGAAGATGATGGTGAAAGAAACGTATGGCAAAAGTGATTTTGAGCACAGAGGCGCGGCAAGCCATCCGCAAGGACATGCTGGCGCGCCCACGGATTGAGGCGTGTGGCTTGCTCATTGGCGAGATGACCCCGGCTGGCGATTGGATTGCCAATGAGGCGCTGCCGCTGCGCAACACGCGCAATTCCTCGGTGCGCTTTGAGTTTGACAGCGTCGAACTGCTGGAGCACGATATGATCTACGGCGAGCGCATTGTGGGCGTCTATCACAGCCATCCTGGCGGCCCGCCTTATCCCAGTGGCATTGATACCGGCAATATGGAGAACCTGCAAGACTCTCCCTGGATATGGTTGATCGCCTCGTTTACCGGGCGGCGCGGGTCGTCAGGAGAAACCACCGTAACAGACGGCCTGAGCATCGCTGCCTTTCGCCATGACCCACAGGCTGGATTGCAGACAATCCCGATTTTTCTTGCGCCTGCCCTTCCCTCTGAACAGGCCCAAGACGCGGAGACGCCGGAAGATGGATAGTTTCCCACGGGTGGATGATCTCTAGCGGGAAAACTCCAGAAGCGTTATAATATCTGCGCCAGTTCATGTGGCAAGACTGGCGCCCCTTCCGCAGATGAGGAAATGGCGTCCTTTCGGTGCGCCTTTGGAAGAGCGATGTGATGCGTATTCGTGTGTTGAGCCTGGTGTTCCTCAGCGGCGTGGTCGGCATGGCAATTGAGATGCTTGCTGCGCGTCTGCTCGCCCCCTATTTTGGCACCTCCCAGGTGGTCTGGGCGAACCTGATCGGCCTGATCTTACTCTACCTCAGCGTTGGTTATTTCCTGGGCGGTCGTCTGGCTGATCGCTATCCCTCCGAACGGGCGCTGGCGCTGCTGATGCTGATTGCCGCCGTGTTTATGGCGCTGATTCCGTTTATCAGCGGGCCAATTTTACAGCAGGGCGTGATCGGGCTGAACCAGGCCAATGTGAGCATTCTGGCCGGTTCGCTGGAATCGGTGTTGCTGCTTTTCTTCGTGCCGGTGACGCTGTTGGGGATGGTGCCGCCGTTTGCCATTCGCCTGACGATGACCGAGCTTCAGAAGGCTGGCTCCAGCAGCGGCGGCATTTATATGCTTTCGACGCTGGGCAGCATTGTGGGAACGTTTGTGCCGGTCTTCTGGCTAATTCCCACAATTGGCACGCGCCGCGGCTTTCTGGTCTTTGCGGGGCTGCTCTTTGTCGTTTCTGCCTGGAGCCTGCTGGCGCGCTCCGCTTTTCTGGCGCGTTCGGCTCAGCCAGGCCAGGCGCGCATGGTCCAGATTGCCGTGCAGGCGGCATTGGCGCTGGCGCTGCTGGTGCCAGCGGGTGCAGTGAGCGCCGCGCCGCTGGGGCCGATCAAAAGCATTCCGGGCATGATCTATGAGCAGGAATCGCTGTATAACTACATTCAGGTGACGCAGGACGCTAACGGGACCAGAGAATTAATTTTGAACGAGGGCCAGGCGATTCACTCTATCTATAACCCCAATCAGATTCTGACTGGCTGGTATTGGGATTATTTCCTAGCCGCGCCTTTTTTCAATCCCGGCTTTCAGCCATCGCAACTGCATCGCATGGCGATTATCGGCCTGGCAGGTGGAACGATTGCGCGCCAGTTCAGCGCCGCGTATCCCACGGTGCAGATCGATGGTGTGGAGCTTGACCCGTCCATTGTGGATGTTGCCCGGCAGTATTTCGATATGCGCGAGCCGAATCTGCAAGTGTTCGAGCAGGATGGCCGCGCTTTTATGCGCCAGACCAAAGCCAGCTATGATCTGGTTGCTATCGATGCGTTTCAGCAGCCCTATATCCCCTTCCATTTGACGACGGAAGAGTTCTTTAGCGAAATCCGCGATCATCTGTCGGATGATGGGGTGCTGGCCCTCAACACCGGGCACACGCGCACCAATTTTCAACTGGTGCAGGCATTTGTCAATACGCTTAGCCTGGTGTTTCCGAGCGTGTATGTCTTTTTAGTGCCTGGTACATTTAATGCGGAAATTATGGCGACAAAGCATCCAACGAATCTGACGACATTTCGCCAGAACCTGAGCGCATTATCGCCGGGAAGCCTGCTGGGCGAGGCGGCGCAAGAGGTCTTGCCGCAGGCATCCATCGGGCGACCGAATGGCGGCGTGGTGTTTACCGATGACCGCGCGCCGGTGGAGCAGTTAACCGATGATTTGCTAATTAGCTATGCTGAGGGGAATTGACCCCTTCCAGAGAGGATATAAACGGTGAGTGTGACAGCAGTGGTCGGCGCTCAGTGGGGCGACGAAGGCAAGGGCAAGATTATCGATGAGCTAGCGGCGCAGGTGGACTATGTCGTGCGCTATCAGGGCGGTGGCAACGCCGGGCATCGCGTGGTGTATGACGGCGGCGAGTTTGCCTTTCATCAGGTGCCCTCTGGCGTGCTGCACCCGGAAACCAGCGGTGTGATTGGCAACGGTGTGGTGCTGGACCCCAAGGGACTGCTGGCGGAGATGGCGGCGCTGCGCAGCCAGGGAGTGAGCCTGGAACGGCTGTACATCAGTGATCGGGCGCATGTGGTCATGCCCTACCATTTTCTGCTGGACCGCCTGGAGGAAGAGAGCCGGGGCGCTGAAAAGATTGGCACGGTGCTGCGCGGCATCGGCCCGGCCTATGTCGATAAATATGGGCGCATGGGCATTCGCATGGGCGATCTGCTGAACGCCGAGCAGTTTCGAGGGAAGCTGGCCGCTGTGCTGGCGCACAAGAACCGCATGATTACGCAGATGTATGGGCACGAGCCGCTCTCGCTGGATGACATCTTCGATGAATACAGCGACTATGGCAAGCAGTTGTGCCCCTATATCACCGAGACGCAGACGCTCTTGCAGGACGCCCTGGCGGCGGGACGCTCCATGCTGCTGGAGGGGGCGCAGGGGTCGCTGCTGGATGTGGATTTTGGCACCTATCCGTTTGTGACCTCTTCCTCGACAACAGCGGGGAACGCCGCCACCGGCTCGGGCCTGCCACCGCGCAGCATCGGGCAGGTGATCGGCGTGTACAAAGCCTATATTACGCGCGTGGGCAGCGGCGAGATGCCCACCGAACTTGACGACGGCGTGGGCGAGGTGATGCGCGAGCGCGGCTATGAATATGGCACGACAAGCGGACGCGCGCGGCGCTGCGGTTGGTTCGACGCGGTGATGGGCCGCTACGCGGCGCGGCTGAACGGCCTGGACAGCGCGGTGATTATGAAGCTGGATGTGCTGGATACCTTCGAGACGCTGAAGGTTTGCACGGCCTATCGCCTGCGCGGGAAGATGATACAGACGCCTCCGGCGAACCTGGCTGATCTGATCACCTGCGAGCCGGTCTATGAGGAATTGCCGGGTTGGCAGTGCGAGACGAGCCAGATTACCAGCTACGCTGATCTGCCGCTGGCCGCCAGGCGCTATCTTGATCGCCTGGGCGAACTGCTCGAGACGCCGATCTCGATGATTTCGGTTGGCCCCAGCCGAGGGCAGACGATTTATCGGGAATCGGCGTTGATCGCGCAGGCATGATAGTTTCTTCTACTGCGGGCAAGGCAAGCTGACTTTCAACTGCCTTGCCCGCTTATCGTTTTCACAGCTCGGCGTGTTGGCGGGCTGTGGCGATAAACTGCCGCAATCGTTCCCGAATCACTTTAGATGTGCACGGTGGCGCACCCAAAGCGCTGTATTGGGGGATGAGCCGCGCCGGATCGGGCATGGGCCGGGCGGCAGCGGCCAGTTCCCAGAAGCCCAGATTCTCTACTCGATGCTCCGCTTCCACTTCGTAGACCTCCAGAAACGTTCTGGCGGCATGCTCCAGTCCCAAAAGCTGAAGATGCAGATAGCCATAGGCTACGTCGTAGCCAGGGTCGCCGTAGGCAGCTTCTTCCCAATCAAGGACCGCTGAAATCTGTTCACCCTGCCACAAGATGTTTCCGGGCCAGTAGTCAACGTGGAGCAGCCTGGCCGGAACTGGACGAAGCTGCTGGCGGAGCGCGTGGACCTCGCGCCAGAGGCTGGGGCCATCTTCGTGAGCCAGAAGCGAATCTGGGACGGCCTCGGTCTGCGCGAACCAGATGGCTTCGCTATTGCCATCGAGCAGGCACTCTGCCGGACGTTCACCGCGCTCATTTTGTTCACAAGAAATGGCGTGGATGCGCGCCAGCATTATTGCCAGAGTGCGCGCCCAGCGCACAGGGGTAGCAGGGTTGGCGTTTTGCTTTCCCGGCGCGAAGGAGACGACGATGCCCGACGTGCCTAAGATTGCTCCTGTGTCGTCCAGGTAGAGGGGCAGCGGCGCGGGAACGCCATGAGCTTGCAAGAGCGCCAGCGTCGAATATTCTCGCCGGGCCTTCTCGCCACGATCATAGGAGCCGAACTGCGCGTAGCGGCGGATGACGAAGGGAAAGCGTGTCTGATGAGCGTCCAGCGCCTCGGCCAGATAGGTTGAGTTAGAGAAGCTGCCTGGTAATGGGTGCATGCCCTGAAGATGACTGCCGGGCGCAATGATGTCTAAGATCGCTTGTGCAGCTTCATGCGATGGCTCAGTGTCTAATGTTTCCATGTGGGTTTACACACTTTCGATGACAAAGCTGCTGATGGCAAGCTGTGTATTGGAATCCCACAGGCCCACAAATGCGCCTGTGGGATAGGTGGCATCCGTCACATCCATGACAAAGCCCCCATCAATGAAGACTGTAATGTGATTACCTTGCACTTCAATGCGGTAGGTATGCCACTGATTGCCCGGCGTAAAGGCAATTTCCTGAAGAGGAGTATGCCAGTTATCTGCCTGGGTGATCTCAAAGACGGATGTCGGCCCTTCCTGGGGGCTGCCCGCCCCGACGATATAACCGTGCCCGTTATTGTCGTAGCGGACGAAGAAGCCAAATCCCGCCGCATGGGCGGTTTGCGTGACTTGCATTCTGGCTTCGATCAGGTAGTCTGGGATGGTGCTCAGGTCAAAGGGCACCTGGATCGTTGGCATGGATAGGTTATGAATGTTCTGCGTGCCATCATTGGTCAGTTGCCCATTGCGCGCTTTCCAATCGGCTGACCCTACCCACCCATTCAGCCCGCTTGACCAATCTGCCTGATACACCATGCGAGGAGTTGGCGTGGCGGTCTGGTTTGTGGATGGATTCGGCGTGATGCGTATCGAGAAATGCGTGAGTAAAGCAATTACTACAAGCAGGAGGATGGTAATGGCTATCCCCTGCCCAATAATAATTTTCACCAATGGAAGGTGAGGTGGAGGGATTTGAGTATCGGGTGATGGCGCGCCAGCGGGAAGGATTTTGCTGCTGAAGGTCGGGCGCGAGTGAAACGAAGGCATATTATCGCTGGCGGCGGGATGCGCCTGAAGCAAAGAGATGTTGCTGTCAAGCGTGGGGTGCGTGCCAAACTGATCTGCCTCAGGTGTGCCGACGGGCGTATTACAATGGGCACAGATGGTGTCTCCTGGAGCGAGCGGCTTTCCACAGTGCCCGCAGTAGTTATCTGGTACTTGTGTGGACATGGCCCTTCTCTTCCCGCCTCCTTCCTACGTTGCTGGCAGGCTCCTCTCGCTGCCCCATGCACGATGCTTTGTTCGCGGGGGGTGACGCTGGTGAATATCTTACCAAGAGTACAGCGCCTGTCAAGCGAACGGATGGCTTGTCCCTGCCGCAAGCGACCGCTGGCTGCCATCTGCCCTGGTTCTTGCTTTGCTAGCCTAATGGGTGCTTGACCGGCGCGCCTGCCCGGCGTGGATAGTGGGCGGGCGCGCCGCGCGTCGCCTCGAAGACGACCAGCGCGCGTTGATCTTCCAGGCCTGGCAGGCTGAAGGGGTGCGTCTCGATGAAGCGCCCGCCAAGGAGCGCGGCGGCGCGATTGCCTTGCTTTACTTCGGTGCTGATCTCGCCCTTTTTGGGGGCAACGACCAGGCCGCCTGGATGACAGAAGGGCAGGCAATATTCCAGCAAGGTGGGCAGCGCCGCCAGACCCCGCGCGGTGACGAGGTCGTAGCGGGCGCGGTGCTGCGAGTCGTGGGCCAGTTCCTCGGCGCGCCCCTGGATGGCTCGTGCCTGGCTGAGATTCAGACTGGCGATGATAGTTTCCAGAAAGCGTACTTTTTTGCCGGTGGCCTCCAGCAAGGTGACCTGCCAATCGGGAAAGGCGATCTGGAGCGGCAGGCCGGGAAACCCAGCGCCGCTGCCCACATCGAGCAGCCGCAGCCGCTTGCTGTGTTCGGCGGGCGGAATGACAAAAAGACAGGCCAGCGCATCCAGAAAATGTTTGATGAGCACGTCTTGGGGGGCAGTGATGGCGGTGAGGTTGATGCGCTGGTTCCAATCGAGGAGCAGTTCGCGATAGCGGGCGAACTGCTGAAGCTGCTCAAGCGTGAGGCTCAGCCCAATAGGCCGGACGACGATTCGCAGCGTTTCGAGGTCCGGTGGCAATTCGATCTGCTGCTGTTCGGCGTCCGGCAAGGGGTATTTCCTCACTCTTTACAAGCAACTACGTGCGCTATTGTCTGACGCGCTTGCGCTTGTTGCTCACATAGTCAACCAGGATGTATTCGCCCAGGTTTTCAGGCGTGGCGAAGAAGGTGCGTCCGCCGTTGATCTGGGCCATCTCGTTGACGAACTGAATCATCCAGGGGTCGCGGTCCAGCATGAAGGTATTGATGACAATACCATCGCGCGTGCAGCGCTGCACCTCGCGCAGTGTCTGCTGTTCGGCGGCGAAGTTGGGCGGCATGCCAAACCACCAGTCGCCATCTTCATAGGACATGGTGGGGCCGCCATCGGTAATCATGATGATCTGCCGATTGGTGCCCTTCTGCTTTTCGAGCAACTGCCGCGCGAGCATCAGTCCGTGCGCCATGTTGGTGCCTTGCTCATGATCATATGACCCCAGCAGCACCAGTTCTTCGGGCTTGCGCTGGCGGGCGATGCGCGCGAAGGTGACGATGGAGAGCTTGTCGCGCGGGAACTGACCGCGAATCAGGCTTTCCAGGGCCACGGCGACCCGTTTGGCGGCTTGATAACAATAGTTGTAGACCATGCTCATGCTCATATCGAGCATGACCACTGTGGCAGACTGCGTCTGAAACTCGGTGCGATAGACCTCGAAGTCATCTTTATCCAGTTTGGCGGGCGTGCCAATGCCGTTGCGATGGATGGAGTTCATCAAGGTCTGTTCCAGGTCCAGCAGGAACGGGTCGCCAAACTGATAGGGCTTGCTTTCGTCGATGCGCTCGCCGCCGACGCCGCGCGAGATGGTGGCGTGGCGGCCAAAGCGGTCCTTCTTCAACTGCGCGAAAATATCTTGCAGCGCTTTCTGGCCGATCTTGCGGATGCCGCGCGCCGTCAGTTCCCAGCGGTTGCCTTGCTTCTGAATATAGCCCGCCTCTTCCAGCATCTTCATCAGTTCTTGAAGCTGCTCCAGCGCCTGGCCCTCTTCGTCGCCGAGCAGTTGGCGCACTTTGTCGGCGTCAATATCTTCGAGGTCGCCGATGCGGCGGGCCTCGCGAAGCTGCTCCTCCAGTTCATCCATCCCCTGAAGCCTACCCATCAAGCGCATCGCTTCTTGCAGGCTCAACGGCTCATCACCGGTCAGGTTATATTGGGTGTGCATCTCGTTGGGCGAGAGCCGGTCCAGATTCATTGCCAGTTCCATCATATCGACGCGCAGCCGGTCATCGCCGAGCAGTTGATCGACCATGCCGCGTAGTTCATCGCGCTGCTCGGGCGACATGCTGTCCATGACGGCTTGCATCTGTGCCATCTGGCGCTGCATCTGCTCGATGAGGTCATCCAGCGTGTTGATGCCAGGGCCAAAGAAATCGCCGTATTTCTGCATAAAGGCGTCGAAATCGGGTTCGCCACCCTCCTGCTTCTCGCGCAGCATCTGGTTCAGTTCGCGCACCATCTCGCGCATGCGCGCCAGGTCTTCGGGCGACATGTTCTGGATGGCCTGCTGCATGCCCTGGAAGTATTGCTGCATCACCTGCTGCTGAAGCATCTGCAAGAGTTCCTGGAACGCCTGGCGCGCGTCTTCGTCCATAAAATCGTAATCGCTCAGCGATTTGATCTGTCCGGCGACATCCGGCGGCAAGCTATCCAGGTATTCGAGCTTGCGGTTGGCGACTTTCTCCAGCATTTTGCGCAGGGCGTCGGGGTCCAGTCCTTCGGGCATCTCGCCTGACCCGCCTGGCTGCGAGCCACTTTGCGGCTCGCCAGATTGACCCGATTGACGCTGTTGCCCGGCTTGCATTTGCCCGCGCTGCCCTGCCTGGCTGCGCTGCCCTTGCATCCCTTGTCTGCCTGATTGCTCGCGCTGCCCTTGCGCGCCCTCCTGTCCTTCTGTACCTTCCTGACCGTCCTCGCCTTCCTGGCCCTGTTGATCTTGCGCGCCGTCCTCTGGTGAGGGCTGACGCGGACGCCCGGCGGCATCATCCAGGCGGCGCTGGATGCCAGCGCGCTCCATCTGCTTGACTTCTTCGAGCTTTTTCTGGATGTCGTCCATGACGGAGGACATGTTGTAGCGCTGCATCTGCTGCTGGCGGCGGTTGCGCAAGCGGTCCATCAGTTCTTGTAGGCCCATGCGGCGCTCGCCGTTGCGTCCCTGGAAGCCCTCGCGCATCATCTTTTCCATGGCGCGTCGCAGATCGCCTTCCCGCAAGAAATCTTCGGAGAGCGCGTCCAGAATCTCGTCGGCGTCCAGCCCTTCAATACGCTGTGTGCCATCCCAACGGGAGTAGTTATACCGGGAGAACATTGCCTGTCCCTTCCTGGTAGAAAGCAAGCGCCTTCTCTTAAGCTTCATCAACATTCAGATGTTCGGCTGGTCAGAGAAAGCGCTTCACTCGAAAGCACTACGATGCTTGTCTGCGTTGCTTAACGGCTATATCGAGCGCGCCCGCCGGAATCATTTTTGTTCAGGCGGCGGTTCAGGTGCAGCCCTTCCAGAATGAACTCGACGGCGGAGGCAACCGAGGCCGGGCTGCCGTGTCCATTGAGCTTGGCAACCGCCTGCTTCAGCCCGCCTACGCGCGCCAGTTGGTGAACGTATTCCATGGAGGGCAGGGTATCTGATGCCTGCACGCTCAAGCCTTTGTCGAATCCGGCGACAAGCTGCTCGAACTCGCGCACCTCAAAATAATCGCCAAAGACTTTGGTGATGGCGTTCTTCATCAACTTCTGAATGATGCGGTCCTCTTTGGCGTCGCCCACGGTGTCCAGTTCAATCTTGCCGCTGGTGGAGGCCACCAGCGCCGGAAGATCGCTGATGCGTGGCACGGCTTGATGCTCGTTGAGCCGGATAGAGCGCCGGATGGCGTTGCTCATCACGTTTTCGTAGTTGGAGATGGAGACACGCACGCTGACGCCGGAACGCTGGCTGATGTCCTGGCTGCGCCGGGCCTGATGCGTGATCTCGGCAATGATCTCCTTCATATACTTGGGATAGCTCGTCTCCAACCCATCGGCGACGAACTGCGCGCTTTCCGCTTCCATGATGACGATTTCGTCTTCGATCTCGCGCGGATAGTGTGTGCGAATCTCGGAGCCGCAGCGGTCCTTGAGCGGAGTGATGATGCGCCCGCGATTCGTATAGTCTTCAGGGTTGGCGCTGGCAACGATATACACGTCCAGCGGCAGGCGCACTTTATAGCCGCGAATTTGCACATCGCGCTCTTCCATGATGTTCAGCAAGCCCACCTGGATGCGCTCGGCCAGATCGGGCAGTTCGTTGATACAGAAGATGCCCCGGTTGGTACGCGGAATCAAGCCGTAGTGAATGGTGAGTTCATCGGCCAGATAGCGCCCTTCGGCTACGCGAATGGGGTCAACTTCGCCGATCAGGTCGGAGATGGTGATGTCCGGTGTTGCCAGCTTTTCGCCATAGCGCCGGTCACGGCTAATCCAGGTGATGGCGACGTGATCGCCTTCTTCCTCCACTTTATCGCGACAGGCTTTGCAGATCGGGCTATAGGGGTTGTCGTTGATTTCGCAGCCGGAAATGATGGGTACTTCTTCGTCAAGCAGTTCAATCAGGCTGCGGGCAATGCGGGTCTTTGCCTGGCCGCGCTCGCCCAGGAAGATGATATCTTGCTCGGAGAGGATGGCGTTCTCCACCTGAGGGATGACGCTCTCTTCATAGCCGATGATGCCGGGGAAGAGGTTTTCACCTTTCCGAATCTTCTCGATCAGGTTCTTCCGCATCTCTTCTTTGACGGTAAGAACCTGGTAATCAGTTTTGCGTAACTCTCCAATGGTTCGGGGCTTCTCTTGTGTGGGCACCGCGCTGACTCCTTCGAGGATCAAGGCTTATCGCTAAGGGCTTTCATGCTGGGTTTGTCTCGCTACACAATTGCCCTGTGGCTCGCGTCTCGCCTCATGCCACCAAAAACATACACCGATGCACAATTACATGCTAACGTCTACTTTGCCCCCGTATCATAACGCTTCCCAAAAGAAAGTTCAAGTAAACGCTTCTGCTGCTGAGTGGATGAAGCTGGAAGAGGGTAAAAGAGACTGAGGGCAAGTGTGTTCATCTGCTGGTAGCATACTCCAGAGTTCGGCGAGGGTGCATCCGCCATTTGACTAGTTTTTTGTTCGTGTTCCGGCCAAACTTTTAGCGACGACTCTACGTACCTGTAAATGGATACTGTGATACACTGACTACCGGTTGGCGCATTCTCGAAAGGAATACTCAAACATGCGAATCATTCTCTATCTGGGTAAGGGTGGCGTCGGCAAGACGACCATCTCGGCGGCCACGGCAGCGCGCGCCGCCGAACTGGGCAAACGTACCCTGGTTGTCAGCACCGACCTGGCCCACAGCCTTGCCGATTGTCTGGACCGCCCGCTGACGGCTGAGCCAATCCAGGTAGCCGATCATCTCTGGGCGCAGGAAGTCAATGTGCTGGAGGAGATGCGCCAGCAGTGGGGCAAGGTGCAGCATTACGTCGGGTCCGTCTTGAAGAAGCAAGGCGTTGAAGAGGTGGTGGCGGAGGAGATGGCGGTGATTCCGGGCATGGATGAACTTATCAGCCTGATGAATATTTATCGCAATGCGCGCGATGGCGACTTCGAGACGGTGGTGATCGACGCCGCGCCGACCGGTGAGACGATGCGGCTCCTCAGCTTGCCGGAGTCTTTCCTCTGGTACGTGGGACGCACGAGCGCCTTGCAGAAGACGGCCTTGAACATGGCCCGCCCGCTCTTGAAAGCCTTTGTGCCTTCGACGGTGAACCTGGCCGAATCGTTTCAGCGGCTCAACGAGCGTGTGAAGGCGCTGCGCGAGGTGCTGACCAACGGAGACACCAGTTCCTATCGGCTGGTGGTGAACCCGGAAAAGATGGTGATTAAGGAAGCGCTGCGTGCGGAGACATACCTGGCGCTCTATAACTATCCCATCGATGGCGTGGTTTGCAATCGCGTCTTGCCCAAGGCCGACTATCAGGATGTGTTTATGCAGGGTCTGTTTGAATCGCAGGAGCGCTATCGTCAGCAGATTTACGATACCTTCAAGCCGTTGCCCATCTGGGAAGCGCCGCATCTTTCGCAAGAGGTGCTGGGTGTGGAGGCCCTCCGAAAGCTGGCGCATACGGTCTTTGGCGAAGATGACCCGACGCAGGTCTTTTATCGCGGCGCAGTGCAAGAACTGGTCAAGAACGAGCAAGGCTATATCTTGCGGCTGCCGCTGCCCCACGTAGAACTGAATAAAGTGGTTCTGACCAAGAGGGGCGACGAGATGGTAGTGGAGGTGGGCAACTTTAAGCGCGAATTGACGCTGCCTGCCGTGCTGACGCCGATGGATGCCAAGGTGGCGCGCTTTGTCGATAAAAATCTGGAAATTCATTTTGAACCGGCAGCAGTGGCGTCCTGAGCCGCTGGTGTGGTTCTCATCCAATCCGCAGGTTCGCGGCTAGAAGTGAGAAAGGGGATGCGTGCGTGCTACCACCGGTCATTGAGAAGGCTCGAAAGATTCTCCTCCATGAACAGCGACAGGGCCATACCGATCAAACGGTACGACCTGGGGGGCTGGAGGCTTTTGTAGCACGCTGGACCGAGGAAGTTGAGAAGTTGCGGCTTGCTGGCGCCTTGACCGATGCCACTGGCGCGCCGCCGGTTGAGCAGACCATCCAGCACTTATTGCAGGATTATCATACCCTCGACCCGATGCAGCGCGCCGCGCGTGTGCGCGCGGCGCTCGCCAGACTCGGCGGGCAGGCGGCTGACACGCCACCGGCAACAGCACTCCCCGCGCAGTCTGCCGCGCGCCCAACGGCTGCGGCTCCCAGCGCGCGCGTGCTTCCGACATCCGATGAGCGTAGGCGCACGGCAGCGCCGCAGCCTGCTCCCACAAAAGATAGCCTTCCTCTGGAAGCGGCGCCAGTGCCAGCTATTGTTCCAGGCGATGTGTCGCAAGAGGCTGCGCCGTGGGATGTGCCCGCGCGTAGGCCGGTTTCTTCGCCGGTGATTGGCAGCCGCCATCTGATTGATTTGTCGAATCAATTTGATGAATCTGCCTTTGCTGCGCCATCTGAAGCCGCCGATGAGCCAGAGCAAGGCGAACAAGAAACTGACGGCGGCCAGATGGCGGTGGACAGCCATTTTCTGTTGTCGGCGCAGGTGACCGCCGTGCCAGGGGTTGGCTCATCGCAGGCGGCGAAGCTGCATCGTCTGGGCATTCACACGGTGCAGGATTTGCTCTGGTTTTTTCCGCGCGAACACCACGACTACAGCAAGCTGGAAAAGATCGCGACGATTCCGCTGGAGCAGGTGGTGACGATCATGGGCATGATCTGGGAGGTGCAGAATCTGCGCAGCGCTGGTGGCCGGGTACGCACCGTCGCCCGCGTCTCGGACGAGACCGGCCAGATTCGCGCTACCTGGTTTAACCAGCCCTATCTGCTCAAGCAGTTGACGCGCGGCAGCTATATCGTGCTGACGGGCGTGAAGCAGCGCTTCGGCAACAAGGTTGAGTTTAACGTGCGCAGCCACGAACTGCCAGAGCAAGGCGACCTGGTGAACACGGGGCGGCTGGTCCCCATCTATACCTTGACCGAAGGGCTGAACGCCAAGGCGCTGCGGCGCTACACCAAATGGGCAGTGGATCGCTGTGCCGAACTGCTGCCGGAATATCTGCCTGGCACGATTCGTTCGCGGGTTGGGCTGCCGTCTTTGCCGCAGGCGATCAGCCAGTATCACTTTCCTGAAAATGAGACGAAGCTGGTCCATGCCCGGCGACGGCTGGCCTTCGATGAACTCTTTCTGATTCAGCTAGGCATGCTGGCCCGTCGCGCGGAATGGCGCAGCGGCGCGGAAGGCATCGCGCTGAAGGTAGACCTGCAGCAGATGTTCGAGACGGTAGATACATCTGAGGCCGCGCTGCTGGCAGCAAAACTTTCCTCTGTGCCAACAGATGCGCCACCGCCGGATGGAAGCTCTACGTCGATAAATAATGCCTCAGAGCAGCGAGCGCCGCTCTTGCCGCCAGCTTCGACAGAGGGTTCGCGTCTGCCAGCCAATGAGCGACCGCTGGGGGGAGGATTGTGGCCGGTCTCGATTGATACGCCGTTTGAGTCGGCGCTGCCCTTCAAGTTTACCAGGGCGCAGCGGCGGGTGATTACCGAGATTCTGGCCGACCTGGGCCGCGCGCAGCCGATGATTCGCCTGCTGCAAGGCGATGTCGGGTCGGGCAAGACGGTGGTGGCGGCGGCGGCGCTGTTGACGGCGGCAGCCAATGGCTTGCAGGGCGTGCTGATGGCTCCGACCGAAATTCTGGCCGAGCAGCACTATCGCACGGTGTCGCGGCTGCTGGAGCCGTTTGGCATTCGGGTCGCTTTGCTGGTTGGCAGCCAGCGCCAGCGCGAACGCGCTACGATGCTGGCGGCGGCGGAATCGGGCGAGGCGATGGTGGTCGTTGGCACGCACGCGCTCATCCAGGAGGGCGTGACGTTTGCGCGGTTGGGCTTTGTGGTGGTCGACGAGCAGCACCGCTTTGGCGTCGAACAGCGCGATGCCCTGCGCCAGAAGGGCTACAATCCGCATATGCTGGTGATGACGGCGACGCCTATCCCCCGCACGCTTGCGCTGACGCTCTACGGCGATCTGGATATTTCGACGCTGGATGAAATGCCGCAGGGACGCCAACCCGTCATCACGCGCTGGCGTTCCGGCACGCGGCGTGCGGAAGCCTACCACGTCATTGCTGAGCAGGTGGCCCAGAGCCGCCAGGCGTATGTGATCTGCCCCTTGATTGAGGAGTCGGAAACGCTGGAGGATGTGAAGGCCGCCGTCGTCGAGTATGAGCGGCTGCGCACCCAGGTATTTCCGACGCTGCGGCTGGGGCTGGTGCATGGCGGGCTGAAGGCCAGCGAAAAGGAACAGGTGATGCGGCGCTTCCGCGATGGCGAACTGGATGTCTTGGTCGCGACGGCTGTCGTCGAAGTGGGCGTGGATGTGCCCAATGCGACGGTGATGGCGATTGAGGACGCTGATCGGTTCGGTTTGTCGCAGTTGCATCAGTTTCGCGGGCGCGTCGGGCGCGGTGAGCATCAATCCTATTGCTATGTGCTCAGCGAGGGGTCTGGCCCGCAGGCACAGGAGCGCCTGAGCGTGATCGAGCGCACCACCAACGGCTTCACGCTGGCCGAGGAAGACCTGAAGCTGCGCGGCCCTGGCGACTTTTTTGGCACGCGCCAGAGCGGCTTACCAGAACTGCGCGTCGCCAATCTGGCGGATACCCGGCTGCTGGAGGTGGCGCGCGCCCAGGCCGAATGGCTCTGGTCTAGCGATGCGTATCTGCAAAAACACGAACATCGGCTGCTGCGCGAGCGTGTGGCAACCTTCTGGAGCCGCTTTGTCGGCCACTAAGGCCGATGAACACGTACAGCGTCGCCTTCCCTCACAGGGGGAAGGCGACGCTGCACGTAAGCCGCCATGTGCGCCTCTGAAGGGATGATAGACAGGCCAGGAACCATATGGTTTAATACAACGAGAGCACATACCCCCGATGCCTCTGGCGCGCTGGTGCGTGGGGGCGTTGTGTATCTGCTGAAACGCTACTGCGAAAGAGGGATAGAGTGTGAACGCAGGCAGTTCGCGGCGGCCACTGATTGCCGTCTATCCGGGGACGTTTGACCCGGTGACTAATGGGCATCTGGACATTGCGACCCGTGCGGCGCGGGTGGTTGATGAGCTGGTGATTGGGGTGTTCTCCACGCCCGCAAAGAAACTGCTCTTTACGACGGAGGAGCGCGTTCAACTCTGGCAGGAGACGGTTGCCGAAAAGGGGCTGCACAATATCCGGGTGGAGTCGTTTGAGGGGTTGACGGTGGAATACGCGCGTCGGGTTGGCGCGCAGTTGATTGTGAAGGGGCTGCGCGCTGTGCAGGATTTCGAGGCTGAATTTCAGCAGGCGCTGATGAATCGTAACCTGGCGCCGGAGATCGAGGTGATGCTGATGGTGACGGAGCCACGCCTGCTTTTCCTCAGTTCCAGCCTGCTCAAAGAGGTAGCGAAGTTGGGCGGCGATCTGGATGGATTTGTGCCCACGGGGGTGGCACAGGCATTGCAGAGGAAGTTTGCCCAGTAGGGATGTTCCTGATTTTCTCTTCTAGCGGGCCGTCAGCGGCTGTGCGCGCTGCTCCCCGGCTGGTGGCAAGGAGGGTCATTGTGGAAATTCTCGCTCTGGTAGATCGCCTTGAAAACCTTATCACCAGCAGCCAACGGATGCCAATGACCAATCGGGTGCTGGTGCGCGAGCAAGAAGTGCTCCAGATGATCGATCAGATGCGCGCCGCTGTGCCCGAAGAAATCAAGCAGGCGCGTCGGGTGCATCAAGAGCGCGAGCGGTTATTGGCCCAGGCCCAGGCTGAAGCCAGCCGCATTATTGCCGCCGCCCGCGAGGAGGCTGATCGGCTCATCAACGATGAGAAGATGGTGCTGGTGGCAACCGAGCGTGCCAATGAAATTGAACGCGACGCGGAGGAGCGCGCGCGCCAGCTTCGCGATGGCGCTGACGCCTACGCGGCGGATACGCTGCATGGTCTGGAAGAAGAACTGACGAACTTGCAGACGCGCCTTGAACAAACCATTCTGAGCGTGCAGATGGGCCTGCAAACCCTGAATGTGCGCGCCCAGGAAGGCGAAGAAGAGGAGCCGGAAGAGGCGATGTTGCAGCGCGAGGAAGAAGAGGCGGAAACGGAGACCGCCTGGCCGGAAGAGGGCGCTGCGCGCATGGCTCCCCGGCGCGCAATGCGTGATGAGTTTCCGCCAGCGTCACCAACGATCGCTCAACGTGCGAGCGCGCCTTTGAGACAACCTGCGGCTGAGGAACCGTCGCATGTCGGCGAACAGAAACCATTCTCGCAGCGCAGAAACTAAGAAGACCGCTTGCCATTTGGCGCGGCGCCAGATATAATGAATGGGCATGTGCCTATTCCTGTTGGTTCTCCCAGGAGAATGGGGGGAGAAAAATGATCTATAACGTTGCCCAACTTTTGAAAGCCCAGGTGGGCGCGACGCAAGTCGTTGAGCTTGATAATGCGGATGAATTGAATCTGGAAGACGAGGATGTCAAGCTGGCTGGCCCCGTCACCGGGCGCTTGCGCATGCGCCGCACTAATCAGGGCATCCTGGTGGATGGCCCGGTTGAGGCTCTGGTTGAATTAAGCTGTGTGCGCTGCCTGGATATGTTTACGCTGCCGATCTCCTTTCATCTGGAGGAGCAGTTTTATCCTACCATTGACGTGGTGACGGGCCTTTCGCTGCCACAAAGCGATAATGAACTGATCTTCCCCATCGATCAGAACCATCAGCTTGATCTGCGCGAGGCAATCCGCCAGAATCTGCTGCTGGCGCTGCCGATGCAGCCGATCTGCAAAGAAGACTGCGCCGGATTGTGCCCGCAGTGTGGCAAAAATCTCAATGAGGGTGCCTGTGATTGCCAGCCGCCGATTGACGAGCGTTTGAGCGTGCTGGGCGATCTGCTGAAGAGTTCATTGGAGTCAGAGCAGCCTCAGCGATAAGGTGCGGTTTTCTTGCGAGTGTGATACAATGGGCGGGCCGTTGCTCCCCAGGAACCAGACGCGGGGCGATACTGCGTCTGGTTCCTGGGGCCAGAACTGTCTGTGCATCTGATTTCGGAGAAGAGATAGAGGAGAACGATTGTGGGCGCTCTGCCAAAACGAAAAGTGACCAAGGCTGCCAAAGCCAAGCGGCGCAGCCATCATCATCTCAAACTGCCGCAACTGATTAATTGCCCGCAGTGTCATCAGCCACGCCTGTCGCATCATGTGTGCCCCAACTGTGGGACGTATCGCGGGCGTCAGGTGCTGCCGATCAAAGAGAAACGCCCCGCCGTCCAGTAGAGGGAGATTGAGGCGTGAGCGAGCCTATCGCTTTTATTTTCCCCGGCCAGGGGAGTCAGGCCGTTGGGATGGGCGCGGATGTTGCCGCTGCTTCTCCGGCGGCCCGCGTGGTGTTTGAGCGCGCCGACCGTCGGCTGGGGTTCGCGCTTGCTGATCTCTGTTTTCAGGGACCGGAAGAGACGCTGCGCGAGACGATTAATGCGCAGCCTGCCATTGTTGCCGTTAGCCTGGCGCTGCTGGCGGCGCTGGAAGCATATCTGGTTGCGAGCAATGCGCGCGCATCCGAACGCCTTCGGCCTGCCTCTGTGGCTGGGCACAGCGTGGGCGAGTATGCTGCCCTGGTTGCCAGCGGCGCGCTCGATCTGGAAGCGGCGCTGGCCCTGGTGCGCGAGCGTGGGCGGCTGATGCATGAAGAGGGAACGGTGTGCCCTGGCGGGATGGCGGCGGTACTTGGACTGGATGACGCAGCGCTGCAAGAGGTCTGTGCCCAGGCAACGGAGGAAACGCTGGCCGCGTTGGGCGCGCAGGCGGGCAAACATCCAGGGATGGGCCGCGTGGTCGTTGCCAATTATAATTCACCGGGACAGGTCGTCATTTCTGGCGAGCAGCAGGCGTTGGCGCGCGCCATGGAATTGGCCTCAGCGCGGGGAGCCAAGCGCGTGATGCCGTTGTCGGTGAGCGGGGCGTTTCATTCGCCGGTGATGGAACCAGCTTCGGCAGGGCTGGCGCGGGCGGTGCAGGAGGCTCCACTGGGCGAGGCGACGATTCCGCTGATCTCGAATATCAGCGCGACACCGCTTACCGAGGCTGACGCGCTGCGCACGGAACTGGCCCGGCAAATTGTGTCGCCGGTGCAGTGGGTCAAGACGGTGGAATTCCTAGCTGCGCAAGGGGTCACCCTCTTTGTGGAGATTGGCCCAGGCCAGGTGCTTTCTGGATTGGTCAAACGCATCGTGAAAGGGGCGACCACGCTCAACATCAGCGCAGCCGCCGATGTTGAGCGTGTGGGAGATGAGTTGCTTTCACGGGTGCAAGCTGCGTGAGAGCAGTGATAGATAACAGCTTTTGGGAGGCCGCGACGTGATGGAGCAGGGCGAAAAGGGCCAGACAGGCCAGCCGCAGCAAACAACGCTCGCTGGAAAGACTGCCCTGGTGACAGGGGGCGCGCGTGGCATTGGCCGCGCCACCGCTCTAGAGCTTGCTCGCTTAGGGGCAAGGGTGGTCATCAATTATAAAGGGAACGCCGAAGCAGCCAGCGAAGTGCAGACGCGGATTGAAGAGCAGGGTGGCAAGGCACTTGCTGTAGCCGCCGATGTCGGCCAGAGCGCCGAGATTGATAAGCTCTTTGCCGCCGCCACTGAGGCGTTTGGCTCGGTTGATATTCTGGTGAACAACGCCGGCCTGACCCGTGATAATTTGCTGATTCGCCTCAGCGAGGCAGATTGGGACGCTGTCCTGGCGACGAATCTCAAATCGGCCTATCTCTGCGCGAAAGCAGCGCTGCGTGGGATGCTCAAGGCGCGCTGGGGGCGCATCGTGAATGTGTCTTCGATGGCGGGCATTGTGGGGAATGCCGGGCAGACCAATTATTCAGCGGCGAAGGCGGGCGTGATTGCGCTCTCCAAAAGTCTGGCGCAGGAGGTCGGCTCGCGCGGTATTACGGTGAATGCGGTAGCGCCCGGCTTGATCGAGACGGAGATGATCGCCCATTTGCCTGAGGAACTGCGCCAGCAAATGTTGAGCCACGTCGCATTGGGCCGCATTGGCACGCCAGAAGATGTGGCGGCGGTGATTAGTTTTCTCTGTACCCCGGCGGCAGGCTATGTCACCGGGCAGGTGCTGGTGGTGGATGGGGGTATGGGGGGCCTGTAAAGGAGCGCCACGTGACGGAAACAGAGCAACTGGGCGCGGTGCGCATTGCCAGGCAGGTGCTGGCGACGATTATCGAGATGACGGCGCTGCAAGTGCCTGGCGTGATTCGGCTGGCATCGGTGGGAGGCCATTTCCCGCGTTTCCTTGATCGCGCGGCGTCCTATCGAGGGATTGCGTTGGCGATGAATGATCAGGATGTGAGCGCCAGTCTCTATCTGGTGGTGGCTTCTGGCAGCAATATGGTGGAGGTTGCGACAGCCGTGCAGGAAGCCGTCGGCGCGGCCATTGAACATATGGTTGGCTTGACGGTGAAAGAGATTAACGTTTATATTCAAGATGTGGCCTGACCCAGCATGGGGACGAGGATGAGATGGCCGTTGGCGTGCGTCGGCAGGGACGAATGATTGCCTTGCAGACTCTTTACGAATATGATACGACTCAACATGTCGCCGATGCTGTCTTGGAACGGCACGCTGCACAGCGCCATCTTCCGCCGCGTGTGGTAGACTTTGCCAAAGAACTGCTGCAAGGGGTGCTGGGGCATTTGCCAGAGATCGATGCCAGGATTGAGCAGGCCGCTCAGGAGTGGCCGTTGCAGCAGATGGCAAAGATCGATAAAAATATTTTGAGGCTTGCAATCTACGAGATTCTGTTTAATAATACCGTACCAGCAAAGGCCGCCATCAACGAGGCGGTGGAGCTTGCCAAAACTTTTGGGAGCGATACTTCCAGCCGATTCGTCAATGGGGTTCTGGGTACAATCTTCAGCCGGGCTAAAGGCTTGCCCACGTCCGGTGCGGAAAGCGAGGTGAGATGATGTCATCCAACACCGTATTCGACCGACTAAAAAAGATCATAGTCGATCAACTGGGCGTGGACGAAGCTGAGGTAGTTCCTACCGCATCGTTCGTCGATGACCTGAATGCTGATTCGCTTGATCTGGTTGAGTTGATTATGTCCTTGGAAGAGGAGTTTAAGCTCCAAATCTCGGACGCAGATGCCGAAAAGATTACAACTGTCGGCGAAGCGCAGGACTACATCGAAGAACACCTCCACTAAGCATACACGCTCTCTTGAGGGGAGCAGCATCTCGATAAGGCGATGTTGCTCCCCTCAAGGAGTGGCTCCTCTGTATGCGGTCTCACTCTTGGCTGTGCTTCCCCGCCGAGGGTTGCTGATCTTTTTCTGGCAGTGCTCAGGTATGTTTCATCATCCGATGGTAACTTTCAGGTGTAATAAGAGACGGGCCATGATTCGCTGGAAGCGAATCTGAAGTGTCAGATGGCTGGAACGCTCTTTGCGCTGCTTCTATCTAGTCATTTGTCAGGTTTTCTACGGAATCCTGGTCCTTCAAATAAGGATAGTGTATAATCTAGGAGAAAGAGGTCCTGGGCCAGCCGCACTGAAACGCCGCTGGTTTCTTGAAAGTGAGGCGCACAATGTTCGGATTCCATGCGTGGGACTTGCTGATCGTTCTGTTGATCGCGTTGATTATCTTTGGCCCCCGCAAACTGCCTGAGATCGGCGGCGCGGTCGGCAAGAGTATCCGCGAATTCAAGAAGGCTACCAACGAGATCGTGGATCAGGTCAAGACCCCTGAGCCGAGGCAGGTGTCTTCTACCTCGAATAAGACGGCTCTGCCCGAGGTGAAGGAGCCGGTTGCTACCTCGTCTGCCAGCTTTGAAGCTACCCAAGAAGCCGAGTAATTATGGCTACCAGCGAACTGGATCAGGATCGGGTCGTTGGACTCGATGAGCCAGAGTCACCGGAACCAGAAGAGGAAGAGGAAGAGACCGGCGGCACGATGTCGCTGGTGGAACACCTGGAAGAACTGCGCAAACGCATTATCATTTGCGCGGTGACGATTGTTCTGGGGAGCATCGTCGGCTTCATCTTCTGGCAGCCTCTTTACCACTTCCTGCTGCTTCCGCTGCCTCAGACGGCAGATGCACTCGCCAAGGGGCCGAACGGGCAAGCCGTGACGGTGGTGACTGGGGTCGGCGAAGGCTTTTCGACGGTGCTCAAGCTTTCCGTCGCTGTGGGTATTGGGCTGGGCGCGCCGATGATCCTCTATCAACTCTGGGCTTTTGTAGCTCCAGGGCTGACACGCCGCGAGCGGCGCTGGGCCGGTCCGTTTGTGGTGATTGGGACGGTGCTTTTCCTGGCGGGAATCTCGGTGGGATTCCTGACGCTGCGCTTTCCGGTGAACTGGCTGGTGAATTTCGGCCAGGGCAACTTTCTGGAACTGATTACGGCGGACAGCTACTTTACCTTTATCGCCTTCTTTATGCTGGCGTTTGGGATTGTCTTCGAGTTGCCGCTGGTGCTGACCTTCCTGGCGCAGATTGGCATCGTATCTTCGCGCATGCTCAGGAACAAACGGGTGGTGGCTCTGGTCATTCTCTGGATACTTTCCACCGTTTTGACGCCTGGCACCGATCCATATAGCCCGGTGATTCTGGGCGCGGCTATGACCGTCTTGTACGAGTTGAGCATCATCTTGATTCGGGTGACAGGGAAGTAACGCTGCCCTGATACGTCAAAACAAGGAGCGGCAATCGGTACGCAGTTGTACCGATTGCCGCTCCTTGTTTTCTGGTGCGGCTGATGGCCTGTGATTAGCGGCGGCCCGCTTTGGCTTCGCGCGGCTTTTTGCTCTCGCGTGGCTTGGGGAAGTATTCCAACAAACGCGCGTTACGCAGATACTCCTGACGTTCGTCGGGATATTTCGCAATAAGGTAGTAGAGGAGACGGACGACGTTTTCGACGAGCCAGATCAGCCAGAGGTAGCGCCAGAAACGCCAGGACAGCGGGGTGCTGTCCAGCAGCCAGCGCGCGCCGATCAAGGGCCAGCCGACCAGAGCAATCACGACCCACTTGTTCATGTATTTGTCCATGAGTCGTTTGTTCAGCACGTTCTTTTTGAAGAAACGTTTGCGGCCCTCAATCCAATAGTAAAATGGCACCAGCAAGCCCAACGCGCAGAAGATGATCCAGGGCACATAAAAGTGAAACAATTCATCGCCGTTTGGCCCCAACCCATTGCCGCCGCCCGCTGTGGCCGGGTCTGTAAAGAGCCAGGTAATGATTCCCCCCATAGATGTTTGATACTCCTCCCAGCGCCCGCGCGCGCGGGCGAAGTAAATGGTTCGCCAGCCCGCGGGGTAGTGGCGCGGGCTGGCTTCATGATACCAAATGGAGAAGGCGCAGGTCAAATGATGACTGGCGCTCTGCGTGACATGGCTGGAAGCGTTGGCGACGCTTCAGCCGAGGGCCTGTTGCAGATCGGCAATCAAATCCTGCGCGTCTTCGATGCCCACGGAAAGGCGCAGCAGTGTTTCGGTGATGCCGCGCCGCTCGCGTTCTTCGACCGGAATGCTGCCGTGGGTCATGGTGACGGGATGGCAAACCAGCGATTCGACGCCGCCCAGACTTTCGGCCAGCGCGAAGATTTGGAGCCGCCGCACCATCTGATCGACATCGGCGCGTGTGCCTTTGAAGTCGAAGGAGACCATGCCGCCGAAGTCGCGCATCTGGCGCGCGGCCAGCGCGTGGTTGGTGTGGTTGGCTAGCCCTGGATAATAGACTTTGCGCACGCGCGGGTGCTCGCTGAGAAAGGCTGCGATGGCCTGGGCGTTGGCGCAGTGCTGGCGCATGCGCACGGCGAGCGTTTTCGCGCCGCGCAGCGCGAGCCAGGCGTCAAAGGGTCCGGGCACGCCGCCCGCCGCGTTTTGATAGAACTTGATGGCCTGGAAGGTTTCTTCGTCAGAGGTGATTACTGCGCCGCCGATCATATCGCTGTGACCGTTGATGTACTTGGTGGTGCTGTGGATGACGATCTGCGCGCCCAGCTTCAGCGGCTGCTGGAGATAGGGGCTGGCAAAGGTGTTATCGACGATGAAGCGCGCCTGCTGTTTCTGGGCAATGTCGGCGACGGCGGCCAGATCGACGAGACTCAGCAGCGGGTTGGTGGGCGTCTCGACCCAGATGGCGCGGGTGTTAGGGCGAATCGCCTTCTGATACGCGCCGGTGTCGCTGGCGGGCACATAGGTGAAATCCAGCCCGGCCTTGCGCAAGACGCGCTCGAAGATGCGGTAGGTGCCGCCGTAGAGGTCATCGCAGGCGACGATGTGGTCGCCAGGATTGAAGAGGCTCAAGGTCGCGCTGATGGCGGCCATGCCGCTGGCAAAGGCCAGGCCGTAAGCGCCCTCTTCCAGCGCGGCCAGACACGTTTCCAGCGCGGTGCGCGTGGGGTTCTGGGTGCGCGAGTATTCGTAGCCCTTGTGCCCTTCCAGGCCGTTCTGGGTGTAGGTGGATGTTTGGAAAATGGGGGTGATGGTTGCCCCTGTCGAGGGGTCGGGATTTTGCCCGGCGTGGATGGCTCTGGTTGCAAATTCCATACGAATATCCTGCTTTTCTCTCTTGTTCAGGTCTGACGCCATTGTCAATGGCACATATTATACCACGCTGGCTCAAACGCCCTCTTGCTTGCGTGGGCTGCTGTTTGGGAAGAGTTCACAGAGTTTACGGGGATCGGGTTCATAGAAATGCTGAACCAGGCTTGCATGGCGGGTAAAAACCTCAGCATATGCTATAATGACCCTGTGTGGGCTGAGCGCAGCCCGTTCTTTATGGCGCTCTATAGAATATATACGTATGACTGAAACAACCCTCCCTGCTGACGAGCGAGTGACTCAGGCTCAGCTGCTTTTGCTGGCATGGTACGAGCGCGTGGGCCGCAAGCTGCCCTGGCGCGAGACGAACGACCCCTATGCCATTCTGGTTTCGGAGATGATGCTCCAACAAACCCAGGTCGACCGGGTATTGCCCAAGTATCGGGAGTTTCTGGAGCGCTTTCCGACGCTGGCGGCGCTGGCCGAGGCCCCTACGGCTGAGGTGATTCGCGCGTGGGCACCGTTGGGATACAATATGCGCGCCGTGCGGTTGCAGGCGATTGCGCGGCAGGTGGTGGCTGAATACCAGGGGCAGATTCCCGCCAGCGTGACCGAACTGCTCAAGCTGAAAGGCGTGGGACGCTATACGGCTGGAGCGATTGCCTGCTTTGCGTACCAGCAACAGGTGGCAACGGTCGATACGAATATTCGGCGGGTGTTGCATCGCCTGTTTGTGGGCATCGAAAAGCCAGAAGCGCCCCCACGCGATGACGATGCCTGGGAGCTGGCGGAGGCCGTGTTGCCGGATGGCGAGGCGTATCGCTGGAACCAGGCGTTGATGGACCTGGGCGCGACGGTCTGCACGGCCACGACGCCCACGTGTGAGACCTGCCCGATGCAGCCGATGTGCTGCGCCTATCAAGAAGTGGGGCAGTATACACTTTTTCCATCGAGCAAAGGATTGCAGGCGCTGCTTCAGCAAGGCAAGGTCGCGGCTGCCACGCGGAAACGCGCGCAGCCGAAGAGCACCTCTACATCTGGTGAGGATGGGCACGCCGATATTTCTTTGGGCAAGGTGGCCGAAACGCCAGCGGTGTATAAAACGCAGCCTTTTACCAGCACGACGCGCTATTTTCGCGGGCGCATTGTGGATGCTCTGCGGTTGCTCGCCCCAGGCGAGCGGATGAACTTGATGGAACTGGGGCCGCAGGTGAAGGCTGATTTTTCTGCGGCTGATCTGGCCTGGTTGTTTGGCCTGACCCAGCGGCTGGCACGCGACGGGCTGATTGCACTCCATACAGAAGAGCAAGCGCCCGTCGATGAGTCAGCGCAGAGCTACGCGGCGCTGCTGGTTTCGCTTCCATGAGGGAGCGTTTGAAGAAGGAGAGGCCGTACCAGTGCTCAAGCTGGAGGAGTTGTCCTGGCCGCAGTTAGAGGCGCTGGATCGCGCGCATACCGTGATCTTCGTGCCGGTGAGTCCGATTGAAGAGCATGGGCCGCATCTGCCGCTGGGCACGGATATGTATACCTGCCGCGCGCTGACCGAGGCGTTGGCGATGCAGTTGGAGGAGCGCCATCCGGAGATGACGGCAGTGCTGCTGCCGATGACGCCGCTTGGCTCGTCCACGGTCCCCTATCTGGGGTCGATTGGGTCTCCGCCACGGATGGTGCGAGATATGCTGATGTATGTGGGGAGGGCCTTTGCCAGAGATGGTTTTCGCTTTGTCGTTGCGGTCAGCGGGCATATGGGGCTGTCGCATTTGCTGGCAATGGAGACGGCGGCGCGCAAGGTGAGTCGGCGTTATGGCATTACGATGATGGCGCCAGTTGCCAATGTCTGGCGCAGGATGGTGCGCGATAAGGCGCTGGTGGAGCAGTGCGCCGAACTGCCTGAGCCGATTACCGGCAAAGCGTTAGAAGTGCTGCTGAAGGGGCACCACGCGGGCGCTCTGGAAACATCGCTTATGCTGCATCTGCATCCTGATCTGGTGCAGCCTGGATATCGGCATCTGCGCCATATCGGGCCTGGGCAATTTCTCCGCTGGCGCGGCTGGACGCGCGAGCGCTGGGCCGGATACATTGGTGAGCCAGCACTGGCGCGTGCCGATTTTGGGCAAATTATCCTGGCGACGATTGCGCGGCTGGCGGCTGATCTGGTGGCGCGCACGGTGAAAGGCGATGCGCCTGCCTTCGATGAGGTGTTTCCGCTCAGCCGTGAGATGGGGCGCATGGTGCTGCGGGGGTCGCTCCTGGTGGGCGCGGTGGGGATGGCTGGCGCTCTGGCCGGATTCTGGTTTCGGGTGTGGCGGCCAGCGGGACGCCTGCGAGTGACCCACAAAGACTGAACGCGAGCGATGCTGAAAAATGTGGAGGGAGTAGTTCTTGTCTGATCAGCAGCCATTGGGAGATGAGGCGCAGCCCGCTGGATTGAATGATCGCAGCGATTATCAGCGCTGTTTTGTGTGCGGGGCGCAGAATGCGACTGGTCTGCGGCTGGAGTTTCGCCGCGAGGACGAGCGTGTCGTGGCTGACTTCTTGCCAGAGGAAGCCTTTCAGGGGTTTCCTGGCGTGGTGCATGGTGGCATTCTGGCGTCGCTGTTGGATGAGGCGCTCTCGCGCACGGCGCTGCTGTATGGGGAATGGGTGATGACAGGTCGGCTGGAGATTCGCTATCGCCAGCCAGCGGTGGTCGGGCAGTTGCTGCGAGTGAGCGCTGAAATTGAGCAGCGGCGCGTCCGGATGGTGATGGCGCGCGGCGTGATCGCGCTGGCGGCAGACCCGAAAGTTATCATTGCCGAGGCCCGAGGCACGTTTCTACCATATCCTGAAAAGCTGCGCCAGGAGGCGCTGCAAACCTATCCAGGGTTGCAAAGCTGGTTCCAATAGGTACATGATGTTGCTGTGAAAGAAGAGTGGCAACGATTCAGCTTGACATCGTTTAGAAAACTTCAGTATCATTGCATGCGAGATAGGCTCCGATCTTTTGGAGTGTTGTCACGGACATAGCAAAGCTGCACGTTGATGAGCAAGGTGGAGTGATGGCAAGAAAAGACCTTGAAAAAGAAACAGAACGCCCCCGTTATTACTCGCAGTTCTGGCTGGATGTGGCAGCCGGGCGTCGAGTGATTGGCGCGGGGAAAGGCGCTGAGGCCGGGGAAGATGGAGAAGGTGAGGAGGAGAGCGCGCCTGAATTGAGCACGAAAGCCGGAAAAGCATCAAAAGCCCCGGCGATGCCGCCCGTTGTTGAGGCGGAGCCTGCTGGTCGTCGCCAGAACCAACCGCTTCGGTTGAGCGGCACAGAATCGCTGGCTGATCTGGCCGCGGCGGCAGGTCTCGTTGATTTTGAATCTGATGAGGACGCCGCCGCCATAGAGGAGGAAGACGTTAGCGAAGACCTGGAACCGATGCCAGAAGCTGTAGAGGCCCCTCTGGAGGAGGAACCGGTCGAAGAAACCTATGGCTTTACCGACCTCTACGATGAAGAGGAGGAGGAGGAGGAAGATGAAGAGGGAGGGTGGCCTTCTTCCCGTCGAGGAAAGAAGCCGCATAAGAAACAGGAAAAGCCGCGCAGGCGTGAGAAGGGTCGAGATTTCTAGCATCATCGATTTGCAGCTTGCCGAAATGTCCTTACAGAGCCATGAGAGGGCCAGTATGCTGGTCCTTTCATGGCTTTGAAGATTGGGAGGGCTACGCGATGGGACCGCAGGATGCGTCAGATCGTATCTGGCTGAAGCAATCAGTGCAATTTTCTGTGGCTGGGCAGGTGCGCACCATCGAAATTGCTCTTCCGGTGCGGCCAGGCGCTTCGTCGGAGGAGATCGAGCGCCTGCTGCGGCAGGCTGATGCTGGCCTGGACCAGATGACCCAACATCTGACGAACAAGGTCAACGCTCTGCTGGACCAGAGCAATGTGCAGGCTCCGTCGGCGCCTGCGGCTCCATCCAGCCGCAGCCCGCGTATGCCGCTGGTGCCAGAGCCTGGGGCTGCTGCGCCGGGCAGAGCGGGACAGCCCGCTGCTGGCGCAAGCCCAGCATCTGCGCCAGCGCCAGCCGACGCAGATGCCGCGCAGTGGTTTTCTGCGCGTGCCGCGGATGCTGTGTCCGTCTCTGCTGGTCCACCGCTTGATCGAAAGCAGTTTATCGCGGAGATTGCTGTGCTGGGATTAAATCCTAACACGGCGATGAAACGGTTGGGTCTGCATACGCTGGAGGGTGTGAATTTGCGCCAGGCGCTGGAGCAACTGCGCTATCAACTGCTGCACGAGCGCCCTGCCGCATCAGGTGGCGCTGCGATGCAGGCCGAGGAGGCTGATGATTCGGTGGTAGAGAGCCAGCCCGCAAAAGGCGTTGCTCCATCATCTGGCGCGCCGCACCGTCCAGCGCCTGAGTTGAAACATGCTTCGCTGCTTTCGCAGGTTGCCCCGGCTGAGCGTTCGCTGCTGCGAACGGTGCCGGAGCATGATCTGATGGTGGATGATGAAGGGCCGCTTGCTGTGGAGGCTCCCACAAAACAGGCTGAGCAGCGGCGTGGGCGTGAACGCGCGCCCGCGCCTATTCCAATTCGTGGGCAAAGAACCTTGCGTTCATTGCAAGAGCAGGTGCAGGCGCAGGCACTGCTGGAGCGGCTGCGCAGCATCCGGGGACGGTTGAATCCTCCCAGCGGCGATAATTTGAAAGCCTTCCGCTATGTGGTGGAGGAACAGATTGGGGCTGAAAAAACGGCGGCGCTGTTGCAGGCTGTCTGGAATGTAGCCGCGCCGGAACGGTTAAGTCCCGATCAGGTGGCTGAATGTATTCGCTGGGGCAAGGACGATCATTTTGAGGATGAGGTTGATTCGCTGCTCAAGCTGACAGCGTCGGAGGAATCTTGAGTGCGTATTGTTGCTGGTGAAGCCAAAGGCCGTCGGCTGAAACATCCTAAGACGGCGGGCACGCGCCCGGTGATTGATCGTGTCAAGACGGCGCTATTTGATATTCTGGGCGAGCGTGTTGTTGATGCGCGCTTTCTTGATCTGTTTGCCGGAACTGGCGCTGTTGGTTTGGAGGCGCTGAGCCGGGGCGCGGCCCAGGCGACGTTTATCGAGTTGAGCCAGCAGGTGGCAGCGGTGCTGCGCGAGAACTTGCGCACGACGGGCCTGGCCGAGCACGCCGAGGTGATTCGCGGCGATGCGTTTCGCTTTCTTGATCAGGCAGCGGCGCAAGGGCGTCGATATGATATGGTGTATATAGCGCCGCCGCAGTATCATCAGATGGCGGCGAAGGCGCTGGCGCAGGTAGAACATCTGCCGTTGACGGAGCCGGGCGCGCTGGCGATTGTGCAGATTTTCCCGAAAGAGCGGGTAGACCTCGATCAATTGCCGCTGCGCACGTTTCGCCAGGTGGATGAGCGCCGCTATGGCAGCACGCTGCTGCTGTTTTATGAGCATCGGTCTGATGTACAGGCCGAAGGCTAGCCCCGAAGAGGAACATACCCATGTCAAAACCAGCCAGCCGATTTGCGTTTATTGATGACAGCGAAGCGCTTCGCCGGTTGGGCATTGATCGCAAAACGCTGGAGCAGTTGATTCAGGAAAAGCGGTTGCGTGCCTATGGGGGCGTCGGCAAAGATGCCTTTTTTAAGGCGGGCGATGTGGAGGCGCTGGCCGCTGAGCTGCATCCAGTGGCCGAGACGCCCCAGCCAGAGGAAACGCCCGCTGACGAGAAAAAACGCCATGACCCGGCGATGCGCGTGCATTTGCGTCTTCAGGCCGACCTGAAGTGGTTTGATCTGAGCAACGATGATATTGCCGCGTGGTTTCGTGAACTGCGCCCCGAGGGGTATCAGCGCCAGCGCAGCAATATTGTGGAAGTGATGCGCAAACTGCAATCTATTATCGATCTGATCGACGCCAACAGCGCCACTCCCGAAGATGGGCGCTGACGCGCTGCTCTGGAGTGGCGCTATCGCTGAGGCGTTACCGGCTGCGCGTCTGGCCCCGTTGAAAGATCGCGCCCAGGTGCTGGCGGGTGGTTTCCCCATTTTGCGGCGTAAAGATGGCGGCCCACAACGCGCCTGCCGTCATGCCGAGCGTGAAGTTGCGGCTGAACTTCCACCCGGTTTGAATACCTTCGCCTGTTTTTGCGGCTCCGCGTGCCACTCCCTGCCTGATTTGCGCCAGGCCCTCCTGTGTTTTGTCGAGCGCCTGGGTGGAGGTGGTTCCAATAGCGCTGCCAATGGAACCGAGTTGACTGCCGACTTGCTGGGAAAGGTCGTTCAGTTGATGCCGGGTTTGCTTCACCCATTTGCTGGCGTTTGACTGGCGTTGGAGCGGGATGATGTTCAGGCCATTTCTTTGTCTGCGCCTGGTGAGCTGGCTGATCTGATCTTGCGCCTGGTCGGTGAGCCTGTTCATTTGTCCGGTAAATGAGACTGACCGGCGCGGAGGCTTTCTGATCTGCCTGGTGAGCTTGCTGGCCTGTTCTGTGAGCTTACCTGTCTGGCCGCTCAGTTGATTGGACCATTGGCTCAGGACGTTTTGCGCGCGGCCCAGCGTAGTGCGCTGCTGGCGGTTGCGATTTCTCAAGAAGAACAATGCGCCCAGCGCCAGCGCTGCTCCACCGGCCAGGCTGGCGCCCATATAGAACCACGGCGAGCGATACCAGGGAGACCCTTCATCCATGCCCATCTCTTCCAGCATTTTCCGCTCTTCTGACGAGAGGGTTTCAGTTCCTGGCTCATCGGGCAGGGAAACCGTCTCTACCAGCAGGACCACATCTTCACCTTCCCCTGGGACGGCTGGCTCCAGGGGAACTGGCCCTGCCGCCTGTTCTCTCAAGAGATCGGCAGTCACTTGGTCGGCAGCCAATTCTTCGTTAACACGCTCTTCTTTATCTTTGGGGAGATCACCGGGAAGATCATTTACATCGCTTATTCCGCTGTTGATTTGCTCCATGGCATTCCTCCTCTAGCGTCAGACGGCAATAAGGTGACGCTGCCAGGCATGCGATGCCTGTTTTTGCTCCGCTGGAGAGACGTGCATGTTTTGTGCCAACTCGGCAGAGCGCGTGGGCATAAAAAAAGAACCGGCAACGTCCGGTTCTTTGAGTGGCTGGGGTACTAGGATTCGAACCTAGACAACGTGATCCAGAGTCACGGGTCCTACCGTTAGACGATACCCCAAAGCGAACATATCTACTATACCCTATGAACCTGCGTTCTGTCAAGCGATGTCCCTGGACAAAGCTGTGCCGACGCTCGCTGCCTGCACGATGGAGAATAATTTGCTATAATAGATGGACATTTCAATGACCGGGCGCGATAGCGCCTGGCACTATTTCTGCACTGGTTGCAAGGGTGCTCCAGGAGCATGCTGTTATGGCGAACAAGAGCATAGTAAACCCTCAGACTGGCGTGTCGCCTGCTAGCGAGGGTGCTGCTGTAGAAGAAGTCGTTGTCGGGACGCGCGGCAGCGCGCTGGCAATGTGGCAAACGGAGGCCGTCATCGGCCTCTTGCGGGCGCGCCATCCAGATACACGTTTTGCGGTTCAGACCATCAAAACGCAGGGCGATAAAACCCAGGCGCTTGCCATTCCTATGGCGCAACTTGGGGATAAGGGCATGTTTGTGGCCGAACTGGAACAGGCGCTGCTGGCTGGTCGATTGGATATGGCAGTTGAGCCGCTGCATGATCGCCTGCTGGTTGAGCGCGAGCGCCAGCCGATTGACGCTGCTGTCCACAGCCTGAAGGATTTGCCGGGGCAGCTTGCCGCTGGCCTGATGCTGGCCGCCATTACCGAGCGCGCGGACGTGCGCGATGTCTTCATTTCGCGGCATGGCTGCACGCTGGACCGGCTGCCGCAGAAGGCGAAGGTGGCGACCAGCAGTCTGCGCCGCCGGGCGCAGCTTCTGTATTATCGGCCCGATCTTCAGATCGTTGAGATTCGTGGCAACATCGATACACGCTTGCGCAAAGCGCTTGCCCCCGATGGACCCGACGCGGTGATTCTGGCGGCGGCTGGGCTGGAGCGTTTGGGCCTGACGGAGTACATCACCGAATATCTGTCGCTGGAGGTGATGCTTCCGGCTGCCGGGCAAGGCGCACTGGCGGTGGAAGTGCGCGCGGCAGATGAGCGGCTGGTGCGTCTGGTGAGGGCAGCCGATCACGCGCCCACGCGCCTGGCGGTGACGGCGGAGCGCGCGCTGCTGGATACGCTGGGTGGCGGCTGCCAGGTGCCTATCGGGGTCTATGCCTGCACCGAGGGCACGGGGGAGCAAGAACATTTGCTGCTGCGAGCGATGGTTGCCAATCCGGATGGCACCCGTTTGCTGCGCCGCGAGGCACAGGGGCCGATCAGTGAACCAGAGGCGCTGGGTCGCTCCGTGGCGGAGGCACTGCTCAGCGCGGGTGCAGGCGAGATTCTGGCTGAGAGCCGCGCGCTTCCGGCCAGGAGCACGTAGGAAGGCGAGGAAGCTGATGGCTGAAGGTCATCCAGACCTGACTGAAGCAATGGCTCCTCTGGTCTGGGAGAAACTGCCGACAACCACTGATTCCCTGCTTTTGCTCATTGATAGGGGCACGCTCGCCGAGGCAACGACACACCTGCTGCGCCGGGGCCACGCGCTGGAGACGCCGGTCGCCGTCATCCAGTGGGGCGCGACGCTGCGGCGGGAATGGGTGGTTGGGACGCTGGCCGATGTTGCCACGCGGGCGGAGTCTGTTGGCCTGCTGCTGCCCGCTGTGCTGGTGGTGGGCGAAGTGGCGCTGGCGAGTGAGCGGCTGCGCTGGGTCGATCTGCGCCCGCTTTCAGACAAGCGGATTTTGATTACACGCGCGGCGGAACAGGCGGCGGGGCTGAGCAGACTGCTTGAGGCAGAAGGGGCGGAGGTGCTGACGCTTTCGGCTATCAGCATCGAGCCAGCCTCTGACGCTGCGGCGCTTGATCGCGCTCTTACGCAGATTGGGCGCTATCAGTGGGTGATCTTTACCAGCGCGAATGGCGTGCGGGCCTTTGTCGAGCGGCTGCATCACCTATCGCTTGACTGGCGGGCGTTCAAGGGCGTGCATCTCGGCGCGATTGGCCCGGCGACGGCGGAGGCGCTGCGTGCTTCGGGGGTGCAGCCCGATTTTATGCCGGATGAATACGTTGCCGAGGCGATCACTGCGGGGATTGGCGCTGTCGCCGGGCAGCGGATTTTGCTGCCCCGCGCCGATATTGCGCGCGAGGCGCTGGCGGTGGACCTGCGGAAAATGGGCGCTGAGGTAGACGAAATTGCTGCTTATCGCACGGTGGTGCGCCCGTTGGACGAACAGACCGTGATGGCAGCGCTGGCGCGGCGACCCGATGCGATTACCTTCACCAGTTCTTCGACGGTGCGCGGTTTTGTGGCGGCATTGCCGGAGCTGGATGCGGCAGAAGCGCTGCGCGGCGTGGCGGTGGCCTGCATCGGCCCGATCACAGCGCAGACGGCACGCGAAGCTGGCCTGACGCCGCAGATTATCGCTGAAGTATATACGATGCCTGGTCTGACGCGGGCGCTTGTCTCCTATTTCACGACGCTCCAGGCACAAACAATACAGCCCATGTGATTTTTAAGGAGGCGCGTATGAGCGCTGACGGAGTGCTTGCCACGCTGACGGCGGTGTTGAGCCTTATTGCCGCGATCTTTGTTCTTGATCAACATCTTCATCGCCCAAAAGCCTATAAGCTGCTCTGGTTTCTGGGCCTGCTGGCCTATGGCATTGCCGCAACCGCCGAGGCAGTCGGCGCAGCACAGGGGCACTGGAGCCTGGGGATTTATCGCACCTGGTACTTTTTTGGCGGCCTGATGGTTGCGGCCTATCTTGGCATGGGCACGGCGTATCTGATGCTGCCGCGCCGTCTGGCGCATGGCATCATGGCTGTGCTGGCGCTGGCAACCATCTATGGCGCGGTGCGCGTCTTTACGGCGTCGATCTCCGCTGATGATCTACACAAGTTGGTGACTGCTTCGACTGAGCAGGTGGTTGAGGTTTCCAACTTCACGATTATGCCGACGGATATAGAGGTGCTTGCGCCGATTCTGAATATCAGCGGCGCGGCGTTTCTCTTTGGCGGCGCGCTCTGGACGGCATGGGTCTTCTGGCGCAAACGCACGATGCCCTATCGCGTGCTTTCCAACGTGCTTATCGCCATCGGTGCGCTGGCTCCCAGCATTCTGACCGGTTTGATTCGCCTGGGCTTTACCAGCGGCTTCTTTCTGGGCCAGTTGATCGGCGTGGCGTTTATTCTGGCTGGCTTCCTGGTAAGCATTGAAATCTTCAGCGTGTTCCGCTTGCCCTTTACCAATGTGATTTTGCATCAGCGCGCGCCAGCCCAGACCAAGAGCTAGCCAGAGCATGGCGCAGAGCGAAATACGATAGCACCGCGCCGCTGTCTATGCTGGCGCCTCAATTCATTCGGCCCAGTCGCGGGCGCGGCTGACGGCTTTTTGCCAGCCCGCGTACAGGGCGTCGCGCCTGTCTGCGCTCATCTGCGGCTCAAAGATGCGATCAACGGCCCATTGCTTGATCAGTTCGCCTTGATCGTGCCAGAAGCCGGTTGCCAGCCCTGCCAGATAGGCCGCGCCCAGCGCGGTGGTTTCGGGAATGCGCGGGCGCTCCACGGGCACGCCCAGCACGTCCGCCTGAAATTGCATGAGCAGGTTGTTGACGACGGCCCCGCCATCCACGCGCAGCGAGGTAAGCGTGATGCCTGAATCGGAACGCATGGCTTCCAGGACATCGCGTGTTTGATAGCAGATCGATTCCAGTGTTGCCCGCGCGATGTGGCCGTCGGTTGAGCCGCGTGTCAGCCCCAGCATCGCGCCGCGCGCTTTCGCGTCCCAATAGGGCGCGCCAAGTCCCACAAAGGCCGGAACCAGATACACGCCGCCGTTATCTGGCACTGAGGCGGCCAGCGCCTCGACTCCGCTGCTGCTCTCGATGAGTTTGATACCGTCGCGCAGCCACTGTACCGCCGCACCGGTGACAAAGATGCTGCCCTCCAGCGCGTAGGTGATCGCCGGGCGCTCGGGTGCGCCCAGCCCCCAACCAATGGTCGTGAGCAACCCCCTGGCCGATGGTACTGGCGTTGTACCCGTGTTGAGCAGCATAAAGCAGCCGGTGCCGTAGGTGTTCTTTGCCATGCCTTGCTCATAGCAGGTTTGCCCAAAGGTGGCGGCCTGCTGATCGCCAGCGACTCCCGCCAGCGGAATGGCCTCGCCAAACCATTGAGGGTCGGTTGCGCCGAAGTTGCCGCTGGAGGGCAAGACACGCGGCAGCATGGCGCGGGGCACATCGAGCAGCGCCAGCAGTTCATCATCCCAATCTAGCGTGTGAATATTGAAGAGGAGCGTGCGCGAGGCGTTGGAATAATCGGTGGCGTGAACCTGCCCGCCGGACAGCCGCCAGAGCAGGAAGGTATCGACGGTGCCAAAGAGCAGTTCACCGCGCGCCGCGCGCTCGCGTGCGCCGCCGACGTGATCTAATAGCCACTTGACTTTGGTGCCCGAAAAATAGGCGTCGGTGACCAGTCCCGTTTTCTCGCGAATGATCTTATCTTTGCCAGTGGCGGTGAGCGCCTCGCAGATTGGCGCGGTCAGGCGGCTCTGCCAGACGATGGCATTGAAGATGGGGCGTCCGCTGTCGCGCTCCCAAACGATGGTGGTTTCGCGCTGGTTGGTGATGCCGATGCCCGCCACATCGCTTGCCACTGCGCCCGCCCGGCGCAAGGTTTCCTGGGCGACACTCAACTGGCTTTCCCAGATGTCGTCAGGGTTGTGCTCGACCAACCCTGGCGCTGGATAGATTTGTGGAAATTCGCGCTGGGCGCTGCTCACCGGCTGCCCTTGCCGGTCAAAAAGGATGGCGCGAGAACTGGTCGTACCCTGATCAAGCGCCAGGATGTATTTTGTCATGCTGCACCTGCTTTCGAAGGAATCAAGTAACTTTTACCCAGCCGCATCGGCACGCTATGTGCACCACTTTTCTCACGTCCAGAGAAGATTTTTTCTTGGAGAGGCCTTGTGGCCGAGTCTGGCATTAGATGTCTCCATTGCAGGAATGTGGCCGGAACAGCAGCGCTCTGGAAGGAGGATGCGCATCATGGCGGTCAGTATTGATGCCGACATTCAGCGAACGGTGTTGGAGGAGTTGAAAGGGGATGCGCGTGTCCATGCCTATGAGATTGGCGTCTCGGTCAAGGACGGGGTGGTCACCCTCTTTGGCTATGTTGATTCCTATGTCAAAAAGCTGGCTGCCCAGGAGGCGGCTCTGCGCGTGCATGGGGTCAGGGCGATTGCCAACGACATTCAGGTGCGCCTGCCGGGCGAGGGGGTGCGTAACGATACGGACCTGGCCCGGGCGGCGCGCGAGACGCTGCAATGGGATGTGGAGGTGCCCGCTGACAGGCTGAAGGTGACGGTCAGTAATGGCTGGGTGACGCTCGACGGCGAGGTGGAGTACGCTTTTCAGAAGCAGGCTGCCGAGCGCGCCATCAAACATATGGTCGGCGTCAGCGGGGTCAGTAATCTCATTGTGGTGAAACCACGGATGACGCCGCAAAATCTCCAACAAGAGATCGAGCGGGCGCTGCTGCGCAACGCGCAGATTGATGCGCGCAACATCCAGGTCGAGGTGCAAGGGAGCAAGGTTATTCTGCGTGGGACGGTATCGTCCTATGCGGAGCAAGCAGCAGCAGCAAGCGCGGCATGGGCGCAGCCTGGCATTACCGATGTCGAGAACCTGATCGTCGTCATCACCTAGCCAGGTGCCTGGCAGCAAGCCGCCGCTGGTGCGCTGGGCTGCGTTTTGGATGCCCAGGCCAGATACGCCTGTGTAAAGGAGCGGAGGATGTTTACGCGCATGCTTGTGCCTCTGGATGGCTCGGAGCGGGCCGAGCGAGCGCTGCCTGTGGCTGCTCGGCTGGCTCAGGCGTTGGATGGCACGCTGATTCTGCTGCGGGTTGTGCAACCTCCACTCCAGATGGCAACGCCGCTCGCGCCGCCGCTGCGCGTGGAAACAGAGATACTTGCAGAACATATCGAGGCGGCCAACACTTATCTTGCACGAGTGGCCCAGGAACTTGACCAGGCGAGTTTGAAGTATGAAAAAACGGCGTTGGCTGGCTATCCCGCAGAGATGACGCTTGAGGCAGTTCATTCCAGCCGCGCTGATGTTATCGTTCTTTGCAGCCACGGGCGCACCGGTCTGCTGCGTTGGGCGTTGGGAAGCGTTGCGCAGCGTGTTGTTCATCAGGCTTCGGTACCGGTGCTGGTCTTGCCAGCGCAGGGGGCGACGCTGGCGGAGGATGCCCAGCGCCCCCTGCGCGTGATGGTCCCACTGGATGGCTCCTGGCTGGCAGAGGCCGCGTTAGGGCCAGCCGCGACGCTGGTGAGCGCGCTGGCTCAACAGGGCCAGGGGACAGTACATCTGGTGCAGGTGGTGAGGCATCTCGCTCCATCGACTGGCTCTGAAAAGGATGCCCCTGCCTTGCCGGGAGCCAGAGGAGCAGGATATCTGGAGGCGCAGGACTATTTGAGCCGCACCGCTGAACACCTGAATACAGGGCCGCTGGCCTCTCTTCAGGTCCAGGTTACCTGGTCGGTGGTAGTCGATAAAGATGTGGCCGGGGCGTTGGTCGATCTGGCGCAGGGCGGCAAAACCGCTCAGGGCGCGGCTCACGCGGGCCATTTTGATGTGATTGCTATGGCGACACATGGGCGCGGTGGCTTGCACCGCTGGGTGATGGGCAGCAACACCGAGCGAGTGCTGTCTGCTGCCAGGCTGCCATTGCTGGTTATCCGGCCAAAAGAGGTTGTTGTCACCAGCCGCTTTGATGCGAACCCCTCTGAACATGAGTTCACTGTACAAGCACAGAAAGGATGAGAAGCACATGTTTGAGATGTCTCGCTGGAACCCTTTTGAGGAGATGATGAGTCTGCGCGAGGCGATGAACCGTCTCATGGAAGAGAGTTTTCTGATGCCCAGCCGGGCCTGGGGCACCGTTGGGACGGAAACCGGCCAGGTAACCACGCATGGGGGGCGCCAGCAAATCGGCGCCCCTGCGGTGGACATTCAAGATCAGGATGACGCCTTTACCATGCGAGTGACGCTGCCGGGCGTTCGGCCAGATGACGTGAACCTTGAGATTCGGGGCAACCAGGTGGTGATTAACGGCCAGGTGCGCGAAGAACAGGAACGCGAGCACGGAAATTATCTCTTGCGCGAGCGACGGGTTGGGCAGTTCTATCGCACGTTTACGCTGCCGTCCGAGGTGAACGCTGATCAAGCTGAGGCGACCTATGCCAACGGCATCTTGACGCTGCGGCTGCCCAAGAGCGAAGCCAGGCGCGCGCGTCAAATCCCTATTCGCGCGGGTGACGAGCGGCAGCGATTGGAGAGCGGCCAGACCCAGATGCCCGGACAAGCGCCAGGCCAGGCGCAGCGGCAGGCGTCATGGCAAGGCCAGGGCCAGCCGCAGACGCCAGGTCAGGGACAATATCAAACGCCAGGCCAGGGGCAGTATCAGACGCCCGGGCAAGGCCAGAGCCAGTATCAAGCGCCCGGACAAGGCCAGGAACGGTCCCCCCAGCAGGGCTAAACGTTGGGGCGCCAGCCCGACCAGCATGTTCGCCGGAGCGCGTGAGGGAGTGTGCCAATACCCTCACGTGCTCTGGTGTCTTGTGGCTGCTGAAGTTTACACCTGCTGGTGACTGCGCTTGCGAGTGATCAGCTAGGTACAGAACCTGCTGCGCTTTCTTCACTGCTCTCCATGACTCTCGACTCCTGAGTGCCGAGACCGTTGTGGTGCGACGAGGAAGAAAGGAGTATCCCTATGCAGCCGCCTGAGTCAGAGCAGCAGACCGACGATGCCCAGCACGATGAAGCGCCGCAAGAGATGGAAGCGCTTTCACTTGAGCAGCAGCTTGCCGATGCCCGGCAGCAGCGGCAAGAATGCTTTGATGCGCTGCTGCGCTCCCAGGCCGACTTTCTCAATTACAAACGCCGCGCCCTCCAGGACCAGGCCGAGGCGCGGGTGGCCGCGCAGCAGGAACTGCTGGAGAAGCTGTTGCCCGCGCTGGATGACCTGGGCCGCGCTCTGGAGGCAGCGCCAGCAGAGTTGGCAGAGCAACCCTGGGTGCAGGGTCTTCATCTGGTTGCCAGGCATCTGGCGATGACCCTCCAGCAGTTGGGCGTGCGGCAGATTGGCTCACCAGGAGAAGCATTCGATCCACATCGACATGAGGCTGTTATGACGGAGCGGCGCGCCGATCTGCCCGAAGGAACGGTCATTGAAGTGACGCGCCCCGGCTACGCGCTGGGTGATCGTGTTCTGCGTCCTTCTCAGGTGATTGTGGCGGCTGCCCCTGAGACAACAGCGGTTGCCCCAACTGATGGCTAGATTGTCCCATCCACCTATTCGATTGCCAACACGCTATCAGAAGCGTGTGCTTCCTGAAGGAGCGATGAAACCATGGCACATGTACTGGGCATTGACCTGGGAACGACGAACTCGGTCACGGCGATTATCGAGGCTGGTGAGCCGACGGTGCTGGAAAACAGCGAAGGCGCGCGGCTGACCCCTTCGGTGGTGGCGATTACGAAGAGCGGTGAGCGGCTTGTCGGGCAGGTCGCCAAGCGTCAGGCCGTAACCAATCCCGAAAACACGGTCTATTCGATCAAGCGGCTGATGGGCCGCAAATTTGATGACCCCGAAGTCCAGCGCTCGGTGAAAGAGGTATCGTACAAGATTGTCAGGGCGGCTAATGGTGATGCGCACGTGTCGCTGGCGGGGCGGGAGTATAGCCCGCCGGAAATCTCGGCGATGATTCTGCAAAAGATGCGTACGGATGCCGAGTCCAGGCTGGGCGAGAAAATTACCCGGGCAGTGATTACCGTGCCCGCCTATTTCAATGACGCCCAGCGCCAGGCGACCAAAGATGCCGGTCAGATTGCGGGACTGGAAGTGCTGCGCATCATCAACGAGCCGACTGCCGCGTCGCTGGCCTATGGCCTGGACAAGAAGCATGATGAGACGATTGCGGTCTACGATCTGGGCGGCGGGACGTTCGACATCTCCACCTTGCAGTTGGGAGAAGGTGTCTTCGAGGTACGCGCGACCAACGGCGATACGCACCTGGGCGGCGATGACTTCGATCAACGCATCGTGGATTGGCTGGCTGACGAGTTCAAGCGCGATCAGGGCATTGATCTGCGCCGGGACCGCATGGCGTTGCAGCGTTTGAAGGAAGCTGCCGAGCGCGCCAAGATCGAGCTTTCCAGCACGATGCAGACTGAGATCAACCTGCCCTTCATCACTGCCGACTCCAGCGGTCCGAAGCATCTGGTGATGACGCTGACACGGGCCAGGCTGGAGCAGCTGGTTGGCGACCTGATCGAACGCACCCGTGGGCCGGTGATGCAGGCACTGAAAGATGCGGGCATCAACGCGAAGGATGTCAATGAGGTCATTCTGGTTGGCGGCCAGACGCGCATGCCCGCCGTGATCGAACTGGTGCGCTCCATCTTTGGCAAGGAGCCGCACAAAGGTGTCAACCCTGATGAAGTGGTGGCCGTTGGCGCAGCCATCCAGGCGGGGGTGCTGCAAGGCGACGTGAAAGATGTGGTGCTGCTGGATGTGACGCCGCTCTCGCTGGGGGTCGAAACCCAGGGAGGCGTGATGACCAAACTGATCGAGCGCAACACCACGATTCCGACGCGCAAAAGCGAAATCTTCAGCACTGCCGAAGACAGCCAGCCAGCAGTAGATATTCACGTGCTGCAAGGCGAACGCGAATTGTCCCGCGACAACAAGAGCCTGGGGCATTTCCGCCTGGAGGGTTTGGCTCCGGCTCCGCGTGGGCTGCCACAAATCGAGGTTGCCTTTGACATCGACGCCAATGGCATCCTGAACGTGACGGCCCGCGACAAGGCGACGGGGCGCGAGCAGAAGGTGACGATTAAAGCGTCCAGCGGCCTCTCGCAAGAGGATGTGCAGCGCATGGTGCGCGAGGCAGAACTGCACGCCCAGGAGGACCGCCAGCGCAAGGAAGAGATCGAAGCGCGCAACCACGCCGATAATCTGGCCTATCAGGCCGAGCGGACGCTGCGAGATATGGGCGACAGAATCTCAGCCAGCCTGCGCGGCGATGTAGAGAGCAGCATTAAAGCGGTGCGCGATGCGTTGGGGCAGCAGGATACGGCGCGCGTGCGCTCGGCGGCAGATGAACTGGAGCGCACGATGCAGCGCATCGGCCAGGAAGTCTACAGTCAGGCCGGAGCAGGGACGGGACCGGGAGCAGGTTATGGACCTGGCGGAAGCGATGGGGCAGGGACTCCTCCCCCGCCGCGCGATGAGCCTGATACGGTTGAGGGCGAGTACCGCGAAGTATAGTTGAAAGCATCGCGTCTATGGCCGTCGAGTACAAAGATTATTACAGCATCCTTGGGGTGAGCGAGGATGTTGATGAGAAAACCATCCGCCAGGCTTATCGCAAGCTGGCGCGGAAACTTCATCCCGATGTGAATCCGGGCGACAAGGCAGCGGAGGAACGCTTTAAAGAGATTAATGAAGCCAACGAAGTGCTTTCCGACCCGGAAAAGCGCCGGAAATACGATGAGATGCGCCGCTATCGCCAGCAGTACGGGCGCTGGCCTGGCGAGGAGCGGCAGAAGGCCGCCGCAGGCCGGGGAGCAGATCGTTTCAGAGGGGGGAGTTATGAATATCGCACCATCAACGAAGAGGACCTGGAAGACCTCTTCGGCGGGCAATCTCCCTTCTCCAGTTTCTTTGAGACGTACTTCCATTCGGGCTTTCCGCCAGGCAGCGAGCGGCGCGCTCGTGGTGGCCCCGCCACCTTTCGCGAGCGCCAGCCTACACGCGGGCAGGATGTTGAGGCTGAGGTCGAGGTGACGCTGGCCGAAGCCTATCAAGGGGCGAGGCGCACGCTTGAATTGAGTGCGCCTGATGGGACGACGCGCCGCCTGGAGGTCACGATTCCGGCAGGGGTGGACGAGGGGTCGCGCATTCGGCTTGCGGGGCAAGGTGGGCCGGGAGCCGCCGCGCGTGGCGATCTGTATATGCGCGTCCATCTGCTACCCGACGCGCGCTTCACCCGCGATGGGGCCGATCTGCGAACCATCATCGAGGTGCCGCTAGCAGTTACCATGCTTGGCGGGGAGGCGCACGTGCCGACGCCCGACGGGCGGAGCTTGCTGCTGCGTATCCCCAGCCCCACGCAAAACGGTAGGACGTTTCGCCTGCGCGGCCAGGGGATGCCCCAGCGCATCGGGCGAACCGACGAGCGCGGTGATCTTTATGCCGAGGCGAAGGTGATGCTGCCAACGCAGTTCAACGACGAGCAGCGGCGACTCTTCGAGGCGTTCGCCCGCTCCGTTGGCTACACCGGCCCGGCAACGCCTGCGGGAACAGGAGGCCGTCATGCCTGAGGTGCAAAATGGTTCCGGCCCGTCGCAAGGTCGCGTGATGGCCTATTTTAGCGAGCAAGAGATTATCCAGTACAGTCGGCTGGAGCTGCCCATCATCCAGCATCTTGTCGAGGTAGGGATTATCAGCGACGTTGATGCAGCGGGCGAAGAGCAGCGCTGCTATGGCGTGGCGGACCTGGCGCTCTTGCGGCGGGTGCGGCGCTTATATCAGGATTTGGGCGTCAACCTGGAAGGCATCGAAATCATTCTGCATCAGAGCGCGCGTATCGAGATGCTCCAGCACGAATTAGCCCGCTATCAAGTGCAGACTGACTGGAGCGCCAGCCGCCAGAGCAGCAGTGATGCCCTCAACCGGTCTGGAACAGAGGAACAGTCGTCATGAATATCGAGCACTTTACCGAGAAGGCGCGCGAGGCTATCGCCGAGGCCAGTTCGCTGGCGCAGCAGCGCAACAACGCGCAGGTGGACGTTATTCATTTGTTGGCGGCGCTGCTGAACCAGGAAGATGGGCTGACGCCGCAGATCATTGCGCAGGTGGGCGGGGACCTGGCGACAGCGCAGCGCCTGGCAACGCGCGAGCTTGAGCAACTGCCGCAGGTCTATGGAGGCAGCGCGCCGGGCATCTCGCCGCAGTTGCGCGCGCTGCTGGAGCGGGCACGGCAAGAAATGCTCCGCTTCAAGGACGAGTATCTGAGCGTGGAACACCTGCTGCTGGCGATGTTCGAGGTGGACGATTCGGCGGCGCGGCGCGTGCTTGACGCGGTTGGCCTGACTCGCGATAAGGTGCTTCAGGCACTAACCACCATTCGCGGTTCGCAGCGAGTCACCGACCCCAACCCGGAGGAAAAGTTCCAGGCGCTGGAAAAATATGGGCGCAACCTCACCAAAGAGGCCGCGCAGGGCAAGCTGGACCCGGTCATCGGGCGCGATGAAGAGATTCGACGGGTGATTCAGGTACTCAGCCGCCGCACAAAGAATAATCCGGTGCTGATTGGTGAGCCGGGCGTCGGGAAGACCGCCATCGTCGAGGGGCTGGCGCAGCGCATTGTGCGCGGCGATGTGCCCAAAACGCTGATCGATAAGCAGGTTGTGGCCCTCGATCTGGGCGCGCTGGTGGCGGGAGCCAAGTATCGCGGCGAGTTTGAAGATCGTCTGAAAGCGGTGCTGAAAGAGGTTACCAGTTCCGAAGGGCGTATCATTCTCTTTATCGATGAGTTACACACGCTGGTGGGCGCGGGAGCGGCGGAAGGCGCGATGGATGCCTCTAATATGCTCAAGCCGATGCTGGCGCGAGGGGAGTTGCACTGCATCGGCGCGACCACGTTGGATGAATACCGCAAGCGCATCGAGAAAGACGCGGCCCTGGAACGCCGCTTCCAGCCGGTGATGATTGAGCCGCCCTCGGTTGAGGCCACGATTAGCATTCTGCGTGGCCTGAAACCGCGCTACGAAGCGCACCACGGCGTGCGCATTCAGGACAGCGCGCTGGTGGCTGCGGCGGTGCTCTCCGACCGCTATATTACTGATCGCTTTTTGCCCGACAAAGCTATTGATCTGGTGGACGAAGCCGCGAGCAGTCGCCGCGTGGAGTTGGACAGCACGCCCAGCGAGGTAGATGCGCTGGAACGGCGCATCCAGCAGTTACAGGTGGAGCAAGAGGCGCTGAAGAAGGAAACCGACCCGGCCAGCCGCGAGCGACGCGAGCGAGTGGAACAGGAGATTGCCAACCTGTCGGAGCAACTGCGCGCCCTCAAGCTGGAACTGGAACGCGAACGCGGGCCGGTGGAGGAAATGCGTCGCCTGATGCAAGAGTTGGAGCAGGCGCAGGTGGCCCTGGAGAAAGCCGAGCGCGAATACGATTACGAGGCGCAGGCGCGGCTGCGCTATGAGGTCATCCCCAAATTGGAGGCGCGCCGCCAGGAACTGGAGGCTCAGCTTGCGACGCTCAAGGGCGCGCGTATGCTCAAGGAGGAGGTGGATGCCGAAGATATTGCCGAGATCGTCTCGCGCTGGACGCATATCCCGGTGTCCCGGTTGATGGAGGGCGAAGTCCAGAAGTTGGTGCATATGGAAGATCGGCTGCGAGAGCGCGTGGTGGGGCAGGATCACGCGCTCTCGCTGGTTTCCGATGCCATCCGCCGCGCCCGCACCGGTCTGCAAGACCCGAATCGCCCGCTGGCGAGCTTTCTGTTTCTGGGGCCAACGGGTGTCGGCAAGACGGAACTGGCGCGGGCGTTGGCTGAGTTCCTCTTTGACGATGAGCGCGCCTTGATTCGCATCGACATGTCCGAGTATATGGAAAAGTACAGCGTTTCGCGGCTGATCGGCGCGCCGCCAGGCTATGTGGGCTATGAAGAGGGCGGGCAATTAACCGAGGCAGTGCGCCGCCGACCGTACAGCGTCATCCTGTTGGATGAAATCGAGAAGGCTGCTCCGGAGGTGTTCGACGTGCTGCTGCAAGTCCTCGATGATGGCCGCCTGACCGATGGACAGGGGCGCACTGTCGATTTCAGGAACACGGTCATCATCATGACGAGCAACGTCGGCCACGAGTGGTGGCGGGAGTACAAGGGGATGGATGAAGACCAGGTGCAGCGGAAGGTGCGCGAGCGTCTGCGGCAGGAGGGATTTCGCCCGGAGTTCATCAACCGCATTGACGAGGTGATTATCTTCCATCCGATTACCCGCGAGCAGTTGCAGCACATTGTCGACATTCAGTTAGAGCGACTGCGCCCTCGGTTGGCAGAGCGCAACATCACCCTGCAGGTGACCGATGCGGCCAAAGCGCTGCTGGCAAGCGAGGGCTATGATCCTCAATTTGGCGCGCGACCACTGCGGCGCGTGATTCAACGCGAGATAGAGAACCGCATTGCGCGCGCTTTGCTTGAGGGCATCATCCGCGAAGGCGATATAATTTTGATCGAAGTGCAGGATGGAAATCTGATCCTGAAGCCCAAGCGCGAACAAGCACGGGAAGAGGTGCAGGCGGGTAGATAGGCAAAAGGCGCTCTGTCATATGGCTGGCGCAGCAAACGGCCCGCCCCTATTTGGGGCGGGCCGTTTGACTTTGGCACTGGTTTTGCTGAGGCAGCTTGTGCCTGCGGTTGCCAGGTATTCCACTGGAAAGGGAAAGGCTATGGCAGAGCAAGAGCCGAAAGTGACACCCATCATCCGCCTGCCGCAGATTCGCGCGGCGCGGACGGCTGCATCTGATAATGCGCCCGGGTTGTTCGGGGCGCGGGCAATAAAAGACGAAGAAACAACGAGCGGCACAGAGGAAACTGAGGCGCTTCTGGGGGAAGATCAACCCCTTGCCCCTTTGAAATCGCAGATTTCGGGCGCGCAAAAGAAGGTCTCCAGCGATACTGCTGAACTGCGCGCGGGCATCTCCAGTATTCTGCGCCGCGCGCTGCTCAATTTTGCTGAGCAAGAGCGCCAGCGCGCCTGGCTGGTGACGGCCTTGCTGGCGACGCAGGCGGCTCTGCTGCTGGTGATTTTGCCTGGCTATCTGTTCAGCCGCTTTCAGCTTGCTGGAGTCCTGGTGACGGCTGGCGGATTAGGACTCTTCGGAATTGCCTGGTTGCTGAATTGGATGGGCAGAACGGGCGAAGCCAGCTTTTTGCTGGTGGTGGGCGGTGAAGCGCTGGTGGTGTTGGATGTGCTCTTGAGCGCGGCGCATCTGGTCTCGCTTGAGACGCTGCATATTGCTTTGCTCTTTCTCCTGGTGATTCTCAGCGGCGGCATTCTGTTCTCACCTGAAACCGCGCTGATCCTCGCCAGCCTCTCGGCGATCTTTACGGCCTTGGTCTTGCTGCTCTTTCGTCCTTCCGGTGAACTGGCCGCCGTGTTTGCCGCGCAGGGGCGTTATCTTTCGTTGGTCTATCTGGTGCTGATACAGGTGGCTGTGGGTGTCGTGGCCTGGCTGTTTGGACGCCAGATGCAAGAGAGCGTGCATCTGATAACCTATGTTTCGGGCCTGCAAATGACGAACAAGCGCCTGCTGAAGCGTTTGCGCGAGACTGATGAGAAGAAACGCCATCTGGAGACAGGCGTTGCGATTATTCAGCAGACGCATGCGCGTGTGGCCGCCGGAGATTATTCGGCGCGCGCGCATGTGGAGGGTGAGTTGCTGCCGCTGGCGGTGAGCCTGAACCTGATGCTGGAGCGTGTCGAGAGCTTTGTACATGGCGAACACGAGCGCGAGCGCATGGAGACGGCTGTGGCGGGACTGGCCGAACTGGCGGGTCGGGTCGGGCAGGAAAGCCAGGGCCGATTGCCGGTTCCCACGGGGACGGCACTCGATGGTCTTTCTATCGCCATTAAGCAGATGCAGACCAATGTGAACCAGCGTCTGGCAAAGGTCCAGCGCTCGGCAACGGCGTTGATGACAACCGTGAGCCGCTGCCAGGAGAATCTGTTGCCGGTGGCTGAGGTGCTGGAGGAGCATCTGCGCAACGTCGACGCGCTGGTGATTGCTGCCGATCATGTCATGAGCAGCGCGCAGCGTCAGATCGAGTTTGCCACCCAGGCGGAGCAGTTGCTGCTGGCTGCCGCGCCAGAGGGCGTTGATTTGAAGATCGTTGAGGAACCTCAGCCGGTCAAGGGAACGTCGGCGCTGCGTCTGGCCGAGGAGATGGAGCGACGTCTGGCAAACAAAGCCAACCTCTCCCTGGCGGCGCCAGCGGCATCGGGCGCAGCGCAGCAGGAGCCATTGCCATCGCCGGAAGCGGAAGTGCAACAAGAGTCATTGTCAGAGTCAGCAGCGCCGCCTGATGGAGCAGTCGCCACGCCAGCCGAGCAGGTACGCGAGGAGCAAGCGCCTGAGCCAGCAGAAACAGCAGAACTGACAACCATTGTCGAGGAATCGACTGAACCAGAAGCCGCCGCAGAACAGGCGAAGGAGCCAGAAGTCGAAGCCGCTCCACCCACTGAAACGCCCAAGGCAGAGGCAGAGACGCCCGAGGAAACGAGCGAGGCCGCCGCGCCAGCCGGTGAGCAGCAGGACCAGGAAACGCCTCCTGTGGAGGAGCCGGCGCCTGTCGTTGAGCAGCCTGATGTGTCGGCTGAGGTGACCGATGCGTCGGCTGCCACGCAGGATGAATCATCCGCTGAAGAGCAGCGGGATGAATCCCCTGTTGAAGAGCAAAAAGTGACATTGGCTGATGTCGACCGCGAGGCTGCTGAAGAGGAACAGCCTCCTCAGGAACTAGAATGGAATGTGGCCCAATTGAGGGAACTCGTGCAGATGCTTTCCACTATGGCTGGCGAGGCTACCCAACAAGAGCGGCACGCGCGCACCCTGAGTTTTAAGTTGCGCTTGATGTTGGAAGGGATGCCGAATACGCGGCGCGTCGATATGGTCTCTGCCTGGTTGGGTGCCGCGCTGGAAGCCGTGTCGCAGTCAGCCATGCAGGTGCAGCAGGAGAGCAAAATTATCTCGACGCGCCCATTCCAGCCACCCAGGAAAGAGCGCGATGAATAGCGCTTGAGAGCCTCAGGCGTCCGGATGTGCGCGCACCGCCTGAGCGGCATCGGCCAGTTCGCCTAATATCTCCTGGGCGTCTGCGCGGCTGTGCAGGCGCAGCCCGCAGTCTGGTGAGAGCCAGAGATGTTCAGCGCCCCACTGCTCAACGGCGCGCTCGATTCTTGCCTGAATGGTCTGGCGCATATCCGGCGCTGGGGCCTGCGTATCGACACAGCCATAGACCAGCCGCATGCCAGCACTTTCCAGATCATTGGCCTCGAAGGCGCTCAAGGTGTCGAGGCGCGCTCCCGCTATATTCAGCGCGTTGACAGGCATGGTCAGCAGTTCATAGGCGATGGGGCGCACGTCGGCGCAGATATGCAGGATGGAAAATGGGATGATGGCAGTCACGTCGCGCAGCGCCTGTTCCGCCAGTTCAATCTCCAGCCCGTTTTGAATAGCCTCGGGCAGCATCGGCTCGTCGATCTGCACGATCTCTGCTCCGGCGGCCACCAGCGCTGCCGCTTCGCGCCCCAGGATGTCTGCCAGGCGCAAGATCAGGTGTGGGTCACTATTGCCGTCGTAGGGCGTTCCCGGCACCAGGCGCGTGGAAAGCGCCAGAGTAATCGGCCCGGTGATGACGCCTTTAACCGTGGCTCGCCCCTTTGCGAGTAAGCGCGCCAGCAAATAATCGGCGGCGACCAGTGGTTCGCCGGGCACGTCGGGCGGCGCTACTAATTCCCACACACCATCACGCGCCTGCCGAAAGCCAGGGATGCCCCCGGCAAAGAGGCTGATGATGTCGGCGCGGACCTGCCCATCGCTAATCAGATCAATGCCTGCGGCAATTTGATCTTCCACCGCCTGCTGAATAGCGCGCTTGGGCGGAAGATCGCCCGGCGGATAGCTGCCGGCGGCAGTGGTGAGCAGTGGAATATCGCTCCAATGGGCCATATGAACCCCCTATGCAGCCAGGTTGATTTGACCTGCGCTTTTTGCTTCGCTATACTTTTCTGTTGGAAGAAGTGTACCAGCAATCATCGAGATCGTGATGCCGAGATATATGTGCAAGGAATGATCTATGACGACTCATGTTGAAGCGCCCAAACGTCGTGGTTTTCTGCCGCTCAGCCGTCGAACGCTCGTTTTGAGCGGGCTGGCGCTGGTGGTAATTATCGCCGGTGGATTTATCTGGCTGCTGTTTCAACCCAGCAAAGATACGGCTCCGGCAGGGGGCGTTCCTGTTGGGCAGGCTGCGCCTAATTTTACGCTGACTGATGTCAAGGGAAATCCGCTGGCACTGAGCAGCCTGCGCGGGCATCCGGTGATTATCAATTTCTGGGCGAGCTATTGCCAGCCCTGCCAGGATGAGATGCCTCTGCTCAATTCGTTCTATCAACAATACCACACCGACGGCCTGGTCATCCTGGGTATCAATGAAGGCGAGCCGATGGCGACGATCAGTGATTACGCCCAGCGCTATAAGATTACGTATCAGGTGCTGGCCGATCCTAGCTATCAGTTTAATGCTGATTCCAGCTATGACCCGACGCCGCTGCCACGCTCGTATTTTATCGATAAACAGGGCGTGGTGCGCGCGGTCTTCAATGGCGAATTAAGTCCCAGCACGCTGCAAGCTGATTATCAGAAGATCAGCGGTTGAGCCATTACCAGCGCCGTCGCAGCGCCCAGGCAATGGCGAAGCCACAGACGCTGAACAGCAGCAGTAAGACGCCAAACCCTGCGCTGGAGATGAGCGCCCCTAGAGATGAGCCGGTGTCAGGGTTTGATGCGTCGTGTTGATTGTACGTTGACCCTGGCGTTGTCCCCGGCGTGCTGGTTGCGCCCCCCGCTGAAGGAACCGTGGTGGGAACTGCCGGGTGCGTGGTGGATGTGCGCTCTGGTGGCGGAGTTGCGGTGACGCCTGGCTGGTCGGCGCTCGTCGATGAGTTCTGGCCGGTGGTTAGCGCAGACGAGGCAGTGGTCGCAGTGTTGAACGTGTGCCCGGTGAAGACGCCGGAGAGCAACACGATGATTCCCAGCAGAGCAGCGATGGTGCTGATCCATTGCAGCACCTGCGCCGGGCGGCGTGAGCGCGCTCGTCGCGCTGGCGCTGCGTTGGGCCGTTGGCTCGCCTGGCGTGCTGTTAGGCCAACCTGGCGAGGAAGCTCGTGGATTGGTGCTGCTTCGAGCGGCAAGGCAAAGCTGCGTGGGAGGGTTGGCTGCGGCAGGGCGCGCAGCAGCGCTCTGGCCCGTTCCAGGCTTGCCAGTTCGGCGCGGCACTCGGCGCAGGTCGCCAGATGTGCCTTTAGCTCAGCGCGTTCTTCTGTGCCTAACTCGTTGTCCAGCAGCGCCGAAAGCTGCTCGCGTTGTTGCTCCCAATGGTGTTCCAACTGTTCCCCCGTGTGGCTCTCCCAGCGTCAGCGTCTGGTTAATCGATGTCTCGGCCCTTCTCTTCTTTTAAACGGTAGGTGCGGGGTAAAAGTTCCGCGTGTTGTTGCAGGTAGCCGCGCAACTGCGCGCGTCCCCGCGCGATGCGCGATTTCACGGTCCCCAGGGAGACGCCAGTGGTGCTGGCAATCTCCTCATAGGCCAGCCCTTGAATGTCGCTCAGGATGACTGCCAGGCGCTGCTCAAGCGGTAAATGGATGAGCGCATCTTGAATCAATGCTTGCAATTCGGTACGCAGGGCTAACGTCTCTGGGTTCCAGCGCTCGTCGTCAGCAAATTGCTGCGCCAGCCCTTGATCGTATTCCTCGCTCTGGCTGGTGAGGGCTTCCAGCGAATCGCCGGGGCGTCTGCGGCTGCGCCGCCAATAGTCGAAACAAGCGTTGCTGGCGATGCGCAGCAGCCAGGAGCGGAAGGAACCACCCCGAAAGCTGGCAATGGCTCGAAAGGCGGAAAAGAGCGCTTCCTGGGTGACATCGGCGGCGTTGTCCGGGTCGCCAAGCATGCGATAGGACAGACTATAGACGGCCTGCTGGTGCAGCAGGATTAACTGGTTGAAGGCAGCGGCATCCCCGCGACGGCTGCGCGCAATAAGCAGCGCCTCTGCGTCGTCTGGGCGCTCCTGGCGTGGCGGGCTGTTGTTTTTGTTTTCTTGCCCGCTGTGGCTGCCTCTCCCGATGTTCATCCAACTTCTTCCTTATGCAGACAACAATGTGCGCATAGTGTACCGCTCTCTTTGTCAGGAGGCAAGACGAGCTTTCCTTCGTCGGCAAAAAAAGCGCGCTTCCTCTCTCCAAGAGACGTTTGAGGCAAGCGATTTTGCTACAAAAAGCGCCAATATAGCCTGTAGGTGGCTCATTTGACCCAGATGGGCATTTCGTCATGATCGATGCCAAAGTGGTGAGCCAGTTCGTGCAGGACTGTTCGGGTGACCTGGTCACGGATGCGGTCAGGGTCGCCACGGCAGTAGGTCTCGATGGTGCGCTGGTAGATGGTAATATGTTCCATGACACCAGCCACCCCCTGCTTGGTGAGGGGTACGCCCTGATACAGGCCGAGCAAGATATGGCCTTCTTTGATGCCGACACGCTCCAGCGTTTCTTCGTCCGGCTCTTGCTCTACCAGCACGGTGACGCTGCGCATCTGCTCTTGGAATTCCGCTGGGATGTTTTCGAGGGCTTCTTCGACCAGCACCTCGAAGGCGCTCAGCGCTTCATTGGGACGCTCGTCTTCTTCTAACGCCCTGGCTTGCTCGGCTTTTGCCCGCGCTTGCCGGAACTCCCCTGGCTCGCCTTCCATCCAGCCGTTGACCAGATGGCTGAGTGGGCTGTCCTGTTGCAAAAAGAGCAGCCCGACGATGCCGAAGATGACCAGACCAAGGATCAGGAGTGTGCCGCTGATAAGATCAGGGGAGCGGTTCAGCAGCAGCCCCAGGCAGCCCATCGCGAGGAGAAAACTCAGCAAGGCAAAAAACATGCCCGCGCCGTTCTTATCCTCGCGCTGGATGGCGGAGGGGGCAGGCGCGGCGAAGCCGGGCGGGACGATGGATGAACTGTACATGCCCGGCATGGGTTGCCAGCTATGACCGTCTCCGGCGAACGGGGACAAGCGCGTGCGGCGCTCGTCATATTGGAGGCGCAGTTGCGCGTTGCCCAGCACGCCATAGGCGCGGGTAAGCTGCTTCATGCGGCGCTCGGCCAGGAGACGCTCCTTTTCGGCGGCGTTGAGGAATCGATCAGGATGCCATTTTTTTGCCAGCGTGTAATAGCGATGGCGAATCTCGTCATCGCTGGCGGCTTCGGGCACGCCCAGGATATGATAGTAATCCTGTTGTTCGTCTTCCGGCTCCAGTTCAGGCATCTCGCGCCTCCTGGCTTGCTGTTCCTGTCGTCTCTCGCTTTACCTGTAATTGTACCAGAGCGGCGCAGGCTATTTCCCGATGAACTGCTGCCCGCCCATATATGGCTGAAGCGCGGCGGGAATGCGCACGGTGCCATCGGCTTGTTGGTGGTTTTCCAGCAGCGCGATGATGATGCGTGTTGAGGCCAGCGCGGTGTTGTTCAAGGTATGGACGAAGCGCACCGTGCCTTCTGGATCGCGGTAGCGGATGTTGGCGCGGCGCGCCTGGTAGTCGTGGAAGTATGAACACGAATGCGTCTCGCGGTACCGTTTCTCCGAAGGCAGCCAGCACTCGATGTCATATTTCTTAACCTGCCCGTCGCCCAGGTCGCCCGTGCAGACGACGACGACGTGATAGGGCAGTTCCAGGGCCTGCGTCAGTTCTTCGGCGTTGGTCAGCAGGGCTTCGTGCCAGCGCACCGATTCTTCATGATCGTTGCGGCAGATGACATACTGCTCGACCTTGCTGAACTGATGCACGCGCAAGATGCCGCGCGTGTCTTTGCCATAGGTGCCAGCCTCGCGCCGGTAGCAGGGCGAATAGGCGACGAAGCGCATAGGTAGGTCGGCGTCAGGCAGAATCTCGTTGGCGAACATGCCGGTGACGCTGACTTCGGCGGTGCCAACCAGAAACAGTTCGTCTTTTTCCAGGGCATACACCTGCTCGCGGCCACGCGGGAACTGCGAATTGCCGATGAAAGCGAACTCTTTCGCCATGGCGGGCACGGTCAGCGGCGTGAAGCCTTTGCGGCCAATGTGCTCGAGCGCGAACATCATCAGCGCCAGTTCCAGCCGCGCGGCGTCGTTTTTGAGTACATAGCTGCGGCTGCCTGCGACCTTAGCCCCGCGCTCCAGATCAAGCAGATCGAGCCGCTGCATCAAGGTGACGTGATCGAGCGGCTCGAAGTCGAAGCGTGTTGGCTCGCCCCAACGTTTGATCTCGACGTTGTCGTCCTCGTCGCGGCCATCGGGCACGCTGGCGTCAGGGATGTTGGGGACCAGTAACAACAGTTCGTCAAGCTGAGCTTGCAGTTCGCGCAGGCGCGGCTCCAGTTCTTTGAGCGCTTCGGCCTCTTTGCGGCCCTCGGCAATCAGTTGGTCGCGGGCGGCCTTATCATTGCCTACCTCGCGCATCTGCTTCGAGAGCCGGTTTTGCGCGGCGCGGTGCATCTCGGTCTCGTGGCGCACGTCCTGGATGTGCGCGTCCAGCGCCAGCAGCGCGTCGATGTCGACGTTGACGCGCTTGCGCCGCGCCGCGTCTTTGACGACATCGGGGTTGGCGCGAATGAATGCCAGATCGAGCATACGAATAACCCTCCTTGAACATCACTGATTGGCTCGCCGTATCAGGGAAAAAGCCATAAAAAAACGCCGCTCATCCTAAGGACGAACAGCGGATGTCGTGGTGCCACCTTTGTTTACAACCGGCCAGAGAGGTTTGCTGTCGGCTGTCTTGTGCGCCCGATAACGGAGGACTGACCGGCTCGTCTTACTGGGCCAGCGTTCGCTGGCTGTTGGGCGGGCTGCTCACGAGGGGATTTCCACCCAGCCGTCGCTGCGTTGCACCATCCCGCAGTTCTCTGTTGGCTGGCCTGGTGTACTTGTCTCGCTCACTGCGCTCTCAGTATAGCATACAATGCGCTTGCATTGCCAGGGCAGTCGGCGTATACTGGTCGCCAGGAACTTGCCGACTGCTCCCCAGGTGCCACGTGCGCCCTTTCCGCTAGAGCAAACCAAGAGGGAAGACTGCCCAGTTCATAAGAGAGGATAGCCGCTGTGATTGATACCGGATTGCAGAATAAAGTGGTTCTGGTGACAGGCGCAAATCATGGCATTGGAGCAGCGACGGCCAGAGCATTTGCTGTGCAGGGCGCGCGGGTTTTTATCCACTATCTGCGGCTTCCTCTCACCAGTGAAGAGGGCGCTGCTCAGCGGGCGCTGGGTGCTGCTGAAGTGGTGCAGGCGATTCGCGTGTGGGGTGGTCAGGCCGAGGCGGAGGAGGCTGACCTTGCTGACCCGGCTGTCATTCCGTGGTTGTTTGATCGGGCAGCGGCGACGTTTGGGCCGGTGGATGTGCTGATCAATAACGCGGCTGTTGGCGGCGAGCCAATGGATACGTTCGTGCCGCTGTCAGCAGAGGCGCTGGACCGCTTCGAGCGCTCTATGGATACTGTGACGGCTGCGAGCCATGATCGGCATTTTGCCGTGAACAGCCGGGCCGGGGCTTTGATGATGGCCGAGTATGCGCGCCGCCATGTGGCGCGTGGAACAACTTGGGGAAGGATTATCAATATCAGTACGGATGGCGCATACTGCTTTCCAGAAGAGATTTCCTATGGCGCGAGCAAGGCGGCGCTGGAATCATATAGCCGTTCGGCGGCCATGGAACTGAGCCGCTATGGCATTACGGTCAATGTCGTCTCGCCGGGACCGATTCAGACTGGCTGGATGACGCCAGAGATGGAGGCGAGCATTGCTCCCAGCATTCCCTTGGGGCGCGTGGGCCAGCCTGAGGATGTGGCTGATGTAATTGTGTTTCTGGCGTCGGAACAGGCACGCTGGCTCACCGGGCAGTGTTTGTATGTTGGCGGTGGGCACAAGTTGTAGTGGCTTGCCATGTCTCTGATTGCTCATTGAGCACAAATAGAGGGCGCTCCGACCTCAAGTGGGTAAGCCTCTGAAGACACGGCGGTGGAAAACAGGGTACACGCCCTGAAGAATAACTCAGGCAATGAGGCTATGAGGAGGGTATGGCAATGGCGACTTCCCCACAGGCATCCCCGGCGGTGGTTATTCTGAATCCGGCGGCGAATCATGGGCGCGCTACGCGCATCCGCCCACTGGTGGAGCGCGCGCTGCTTGGCGGGCGCGGTGAACTGGTGCTGACGGCGCGCCCACGCCATGGCGAGGAGATTGCGCGCGAGGCGGCGCAAGCTGGTCGAGCAGTTATCATTGTTGGCGGCGACGGGACGCTGGCCGAGGCAGCCAATGGCATCCTTTCGGCGCAGCAGCCCGCAACGGTGCCGCTGGGTCTGGTGGCGGCGGGCAATGGCAATGACTATGCCTGGAATACGCTCAAGCTGCCGCATGATCCAGCAGCGGCGCTGGAGATTGCGCTGGAGGGCGAGGTGGCCGTGGTGGATGTGGGGGTGGTCAATGAACGCTACTTTGTCAATTCGCTGGGCATCGGGATTGATGCCAACATTGCCGCCGCAGCTAGCGAACTGAAACGCTATGCTTTCCTTCAAGGGCAGACGCTCTATTGGGCTGCCAGTCTGCGTGAAATTATTTTTCATTACAACCGTTGTCCCTGGCTCACAATATATCCTGATGGGGAAGAGACGGATGGGCGTCTCTATGCCCTTTCTGCGGTGACCGTTGGGCCAACCTATGGCGGTGGCTTTCGTATCAATCCGCAGGCAGATATCCGCGATGGCCTGTTCGATCTGTGTACGATTGTGAAGCCGTCCAAACTGCGGGCGTTGCGTTTGTTAGGCATGGTCAGCAAGGGGCAGCATGTAACGCAGCCGGAGGTGCATATGCGCCACGTGCGCTCGATTGTGCTGGAGAGCCAGGAACCGGTCTTTGCGCACCTGGATGGCGAGGTTATCAAAGCCGCACGCTTTGAGGCCAAGCTGCTGCCGGGCGCGCTGCGTGTGCGCATCCCCAAATCGTAGCGGAAATGTGTTCCTGGCAGGCGGTTTGTGATCAGCGCTCAGGCAGCTCTACTTGCTCAAGCTGTTTGAGCGCTTGCTCGGCTGCTATCCGCACTCTGATGTCCTCATCGTGTAGGCACGCGCGCAAAGGTTCAACGGCTCGTGTTGCTCCAAGGCGTCCCAATGCTTCTATGACACTGAACCGCACCCACCAGGCATCGTTGCGGAGAACAGTCAGCAGCGCCTCGACGGCGTGTGGTCCTCCTAACTGGCCCAGAGCGGCTGCAATGCCCCAGCGGATTGAAGCATCGCTGTTCTGGAGGGCGACGATCACGGGTTCCACTGCGCGCTCGTTGCCCAATCGCCCAAGCGCCAGGGCAGCTTTCAGGCGAACAGCATCTATCTCATCTAGTAGACAGATGATCAGCGGTTCTACGGCCCGCAGATCACCTATCTCCCCAAGCGTTTCAGCAGCTAAGGCTCGGATGCTGCCTTCCTCATCTTGCAGACAAGCAAGGAGTGGTTCCAGGACTGCCTTGCCTCCAAGCTTCTCTAAAACTCGCACCGTTTCATGGCGTGCCCAGCGGTCTCTATCCTGAAGTAGTGTAGTGAGAGGTTCGATGGCGCGTGGGTCGCCCATGCGTCGCAGCGTCCACACGGCGGCAACACGCAGCGATACTTCTCGATCTTGCAGGCCGCCGATTACTCCTTCGGCGGCGCGTGTTCCCCCCCACCTGGCCTAGCGCCTCGATAGCTGCCCGGCGCATCATGCGCCGCCGGTCTTGAAGGCAGGTGATAAGGGGTTCAACAGCGCGCTCATCGCCAAGTTCGCCCAATGCCCGAGCCGCTGCTCGCCTTGCCCAGCTATCAGCGTCATGCTGAAGCACGTCCAGAAGCGGCTCAACGGCTTGCGGATCACCGAGCTTTCCCAATGCTCTGGCCGCTTTGCGGCGTTGGCGTGGGTCGGAGGACTGAAGGCATTGCAAAAGCTGCGTAGTGGTGCTGGTGTTCAACTCTGGCGGCTCTTGCGCTCTGCGGCGGCGGCGATGCCATGCAGCGTTTGATTAGCGATGTAGGAGACGAAGGCATCGCACATCAGAAAGGCAGTGATCGGCCCGAGAATCGGCCAGGGCAAGAGAATGTCGTGGGTGATGCGCGCGCGGGTGACGCCTCCGGTAGGCACAATTGTCCATTCTACGTCCATGCCGGTGGTTGCGCCCCCGATGTGCTTATAGACAATGCGATGTTCCGACGGATAGCAGCGCATGAGGGAGCGCCACCAGACGGGGATGGCATCACGCCGGGCTGCCATTTCCACGACGCGCTCGTCTGGCCCGCGCGTCTCCAGCACGCGCACCCAGCGATAGTGAGCAAGGATTTCGGGCCAGCTTTCTACATCTGATGCCAGATGGTAGACCACCTCGGGCGTGCTGTTGATTGCAATTGTGTCAACGGTATGCATACGTTCTCCTCATCATCCGCGCATGCTTCAGGGAAGCTGCTGTTGGCGTTCCCAGACCATGATTTGCCGAAAAGGGAAAACTGTTCGTATAGTCGCTTCGTGAAGCCCTGCCTGCTCGGCTAGCGCGCACACCTCATTGGCGGTATAGGCGCGGCGCACCGATGCAGGCGCGTCGTGCCTGGTGAGCCGGTTGGGCATCAGTGTGTGGGTGAGCAGCCAGGCTCCTGTATAGGCGGGAAGGCTGCGCTGAAGATCGCTGACGATGACTGCGTGCCGGGCCACCCGCGCTAATTCGCGCAGCAGGGTCGGCGCGTCTTCAGGGGAAAAGTGATGGAATGCCATCGAACAGAGGACCAGATCGAAGGAATGATCGGCGTAGGAGAGCGCCAGGGCGTTTTGCTGCTCAAGCTGGATTTCGGAAATCCCCGCGCAGGTCGTTCGCGCGGCATCCAGTATTTGCTCGCTGATGTCGGTGGCGATGATTTTGGCTTGTAGCCGCTGGCGCTGTGCCCAGCGCGCGATGGCCTTGGGGATGTCGGCTGAACCGGTAGCGACATCCAGCAAGGAGAATGTTTGCAACTGCCGGGCGGCGAGCGTGTGGGCCACCTGTTTGAGCGCCAGACTCGTCCAACCGAGCATTAAATTGATGCGGCGAATGTCGCGTAGGTTGCGCGCCAGCACTCCCGGGTCGGCTACTGGCGCGTCGAGCAATTCTTCCAGCGCGTTGTCGCGTTCACGCAGATTCATACCGTTCCAATCGTCTGGCGCTCATCGCCAGCAGTCATATAGCGTGCAATGGGTGTGATGCCCGCGCGTACTTGTTGCCCGGGCTTCACGAGCACCTCAATAGCGCCGTCTGGAGCCAGCACATCGGTGCGCGAACTGAATTTTATCATGCCGAACTTTTGCCCGGCGCGCAAGGTTTCCCCTTCGCCTGCCCAGCAGACGATGCGCCGCGCCACCATTCCAGCAAACTGCACGACGGTGACTTTGCCACACTGCCCGTTAATCGCTATGCTGTTGCGCTCGTTGGCCTCGGATTTTTCAAAGTGCATGGCATTGACGAATGTGCCGGGCTGCCACTCCTGTCTGGCGATTTCTCCTGACACCGGGCTGCGGTTGATATGGACGTTGAGGAGTGAAAGAAAGGTCACAATGCGCGTGGCCGGGCCGCCGATGAACCAGTCTTCTTGGACGCGATCAACTGCCATGATGGTGCCGTCTGCCGCTGCGTAGATGTATTGATCATCCTGTGGATAGGGGCGTGGAGGGTCGCGAAAGAAGAACAACAGCAGCGCGGACGCGAGCCAGAAGAGCTTGCCCAGCCGGGGAAAGCGCCGGTTGATAATGAGCGCGGCGAGCAATGCTCCGCCGATAGCGGGCAGCCCTTCTTTCAGCGCGCCCAGGGCAGGCGTATCTGCCTCGATGCGCTTCAGCATCGAGGCAGCGGATTGGGCAGGCTGCATTTTCCTTCGCTCCACAGTCAAGCGTCATCCTCACTTTCCCACGTATTATCCCAATCTTCGTCCAGATCAGCCTCGTCGCGCTCGTTATCGTCGTCGGTCATGGTGAGCGCCGTGATGCCGAAAACATGAGCGCCAGATGAACCTGGCGTCAAACCCAATGCCGCCAACGATAACCCAGGGCGGAAGCGTCGGCGCACGGCGCGTTCGGTGGACCAGAGCAGCGCGTAGAGCGCATAGCCAACGACGATGAGGCTGAGCAGCCGGGCCTGCAAGGGCACCAGCGCTGCCACCACGGCCAGCAGCAGCGCCCATTTTATCATATAAGGCGCGCGGCCACAGATGTGCCCCAGCTTGGGAAACTGGATGCGGCTGCTCATTAAGAGCGCCGTCACGATCACCGTCACAGCGGCGGCGATGGGTGGCAAGGTCACGCTCCAGAAAGCCAGGCTGGCGATAAACGCGCCGCCTGCGGTGGTCGGCAGGCCCTCGAAATAGCGAGGATTGTATTCTTTGGCGGCGAAACGGGCCAGGCGGAAGGCATTTGAAAAGACAAAAAAGGCCGCAATCACCAGCGCCACGACACCCGGCGTTGGGAGCGCACGCAAAAAGAGTTGATAGCTCATGAAGGCAGGCGCAACGCCAAATGCGACCAGATCGGCAAAGGAATCAAATGTTTCGCCAAAGGCGGTACACGCGCCCACCGCGCGCGCCACGCGCCCGTCGAGGCCATCACAAAAGACGGCCACTCCCACCAGCAAGGGGATATAGTCAAAGCGGTGTGGCTGCGTGGGATCGGCGGCGAGAATCACGCAGCCAAAGCCCGCCATCAGCGCGATGGTGGTAATGGCGCTGGGCAACCAGACCAGCCTGGTTGTAGAATGGTCTGGCTGAGGCGATTCAGGATACAGGTGCTGTTTCATGGAGGTCTCGCAGTATGGCAATCAAGCGGTCAATTTCATCAATGGTGTTGTAATGCGCCAGACCGATGCGTAAGGCGCCATGTTCGCCCAATCCGAGGCGATCCATTAAGGCCATTGCATAGTAATTGCCATCCCACGTGAAAATGCCCTGCTCGCCTAACTCGCGGGCCATATCGCGGGGTGTGTAACGGCTACTCACGCAGGCCACGGTGGGGACACGGTGGGGCAAATCTTCGGGGCGTGTCAGCCCTAGCAGGCTCAATCCCTGGATGCTGCTGAGCTGTTGGAGTAAATAACCCACCAATCCGCGTTCGTAGTCTTGAATGGCCTGCATTGCCACTTTGAAGAGGCGTGGCCCTTCGTTCCAATCGGGATATAGGTCGGGATACAGGTCGGCGTGGTCGCGGCCAACCATTGCCAGGTAATCGAGCGCGCCCAGCAGACCGGCGATGCCTTCATGGTTCAGCGTGCCGGTCTCGAACTTGCCTGGTGGCTCATCGGGCGCCGGGCGCACTTTGTAGGCGGCCAGTTGTTCCAGCAAGTGCTGCTTGCCGTAGAGGATGCCCAGGTGGGGGCCAAAAAACTTATAGGCCGAGCATACCAGAAAGTCGCAGTCTAGGGCGCGCACATCGATGGGGCCGTGCGGCGCGTATTGTACCGCATCGACAAAGACCAGCGCCCCTACCTCGCGCGCCCAACGAATGACGGTGTTCAGGTCGTTGATGGTGCCTACGGCGTTAGAGGCATAGCCGACTGCGACAAGTTTGGTACGCGGCGAAAGCTTGCTCTGGAAGTCATCCATATTGAGCGTGCAGGTAGCCGGTTGAATATCGGCAATCTGGACAACGACATCATTTTCCCGTAGGGCCAGCCAGGGGGCGATATTGGCGTCGTGGTCCAGGGTGGTGACGAGGATTTCATCGCCCGGCTGGAAGACACGTCCCAACGCCCGGCTGATGGCGAAGGTGAGCGTGGTCATATTCGCGCCGAAGATGATTTCATCAGGAGCAGCGTTCAGAAAGTCGGCCATGGTGGCGCGCGCTCTGGCAATGATGGCGTCGGTGCGGCGGCTGTTGGCAAAAGCGCCGCCAGTGTTGGCATTGGCGCGGGTGAGGTAGGCGGTGAAGGCGTCAAGGACTGCCAAGGGCACCTGGGTGCCACCAGGGTTATCGAAAAAGACGACAGGGTAGTCCTGTATGGTCTGGTTGAGGGCAGGGAAGAAATGGCGATAGCTATGCAGATCAGGTGAAGGCGCCTGCATTCGTGTCCTCCTAAGGTCGAGCCGTTGATGTGGGTGCTTTTGGCTCCCTTATTATGCCACGATTGCTCGGCTTCCGAAAGATCGCTCTTTCGCTAGCGCCAGCCTTCCGGCAGCCAGCCGCGTATGCGCTGCCGCCAGTGCGAGCGGACCTCGCTCCCTGCCAGAAAGAGGGTGATGCTGATGCCCAGTGCGACCCAGAGCAGCCAGGCGAGCAGGCCCATAATCCCCGCATTGGGTGAAATGAGGAATTGTATGCCTTCCAGCACCGCGCCCAGCAGAGGGTTCACGCTTTGTGCCAGCGCGTCGCGCAGCCCTGGCTGAAAGAGGACAAAGCCGCTTACCACGATGGTTGCCAGGAGGGATGAGAGCGCCAGGTCTTGGATGGTCAAGTGGAACGATGTGCGCTGGACGCTGCGCTGCCGGAGCTTGCGTGCCTCCATGGCTAGCTCTTCTGGTGGCTGCGCGGTGGTCGCGGCGACTCGTGCCATGATGGCATCGGTCAGCCATGCTGGTTCTACGATGTTGTTCAGGCTGTGGATGCCAGCGCCGATGTCTTCAAGCAGCATCCACTCGGCGCGGCAGTTGGCGCAGTGAGCCAGATGACGCTCCAGGGCGCGCGTGTGGCTCAGGCTTAGCCGGTGGTCGATATAGAGTTGCAGCAGTTGCTGCGCCCGCGAGCAGGTCATACTGTTCCTCCCTTCCCTTTTTCGCCCGCGCGCAGAAAGGAGGGAGTGAGGCGAACGAAAAGCGAGGATGAGGAGTCATCAGCCGCAGTCGAGGGCTGAGAAGTGGTGACCTGCGCTGACGCTGGGGGAACATGCTCATCGCGCTCCAGCGATTGAAGACGTTCTTTGAGCAGATTGCGCGCTCGGAAGAGATGCGTTTTGATGGTGCCCACCGGCAGGCTGAGCGCCTGGGCTATCTCTTCGTAGGTCAGTTCTTGCAGGTGACGCAAGATGAGCACCGCGCGATATTTCCCCGGTAGTTCCTGAATGGCTTGCTGGATGGTCTTCTGGCGCTCGCGGTCTGCGACCAGCGATTGAACCTCCTGGCCTGCTTCTAATACCGCGCGGTGTTCAGCTTGAGCGGTGGCGGCATCCAGGTCGCGCGAATCGCGGCGGCGCTGTTCCAGGACGCGCAAACAGCAATGATAGACGATGCGATAGAGCCAGGTGGAAAAGCGCGCCTCACCTCGGAAGGTATGTAGGCCCTGCCAGGCGGCCAGGAATGCTTCCTGAACGGCCTCTGAGGCTTCTTCATAGTCATTCAGCATGCGGAACGCCAGAATGAAGGCCCGGCGTTGATGATTGCGCACCAGGACCGCGAAGGCATCCTGATCGCCCTGGCAGGAGCAGCGCACCAACTCCATCTCGCTCTGGGCTTCCTGGCTGGCTGGCTGTGCATGAGGCAGCGCCGGGGAATAGGATTCAAAGGTCCGCGCGGCGAGCGGAATCTGCTCATCTTTCATATCTTGTTTGAGCAGAAACCGACTCAAAAAGTTTCGTGGACCGTTGTCGCTCATACTCTGCCCTCAATGCCGGTTGATGTCAACGTGCTCTGTCAGCGTACCTGCTTGAAAGGGATGATTCTTACACTCTATGATAGCACGAAACAAAGGGTTGCGATATATACTCTATAAGTAAGAGAAAAAGAGAAAGAAAATATCCCTGATGATAAGGAAAGATGGCAAGATGAGGACCGGACGCGGCTTCATTATCAAGGAACAGAACGATGAATGATTTGCTGGTGCTGGCGTTGGGCTGGCTGCTCGTCTTAATCGCTTTTCTGAGCTTTCTCTCGCTGCGGCGGTATATGGAGCACCGCGAGCGTATGGCGATGATTGCGCGTGGTATTACGCCTCCAGAAGACCAGCGCAAATCGTTGTCTCAGCCTATGTTCATCAGGCGCGCGGGAGTGCTTCAGGGTGGCTTGATTACGGCGATGGTCGGGCTGGCGCTGACATTGGGACTCTATCCCATCGGTTTCTATGTGCCGCTGTCATTAGTGGGTCCATATCATCTTGGTCCCTGGCTGCTGGCCGGACTGATTCCTCTGGCGGTTGGCGGCGCGCTCATTCTTGGGCATTATCTGACGCCTGGTCGTCCCATGGAACTGCCCGCGCCTCGTCAGACTGATCGCGTGGATGAGCAAACGCCTGGTGGGCCAGAGACTGGAGAAGCGCCCCAGGGCTTTTCGCCGCGCGTGGAGCCGATTACGCTGCCAGAGGCGCGCCGCTGGTCGTCGTATCGGCGTGTTGCTGGTCAACCCACAGAGACGACGGAACCGGACGAAGAAGACCCCAACAACGGACCGCTTCCGAAGGCCAATGCCTGAGTCACCTGGGAAAACGACGCTGGTGTTCGTTGGCTATTCCCCCAACCAGAGGTGGTTATAGGTTTGCCAGTCGCTCTGAGTCGTCAGCCAGAGCGGATAGATGGCGACGCCCCCGAAGTGGCTGATGCTTTCCCCACTATTCAGGCCATCCGTGACCCCTTGCAAGCCGCTCTGCATGTTTTCGGCGGTATCATGAAAGCCGGGACCATTGTCATGATAGGTGGGGATGCCGATGAGCACCTGGGCCGGGTGTGTGGCGCTGTTGTTGGCGTCCAGAATATGGGTGGTCTCCTGCTTGACCAGGGTTTCATAGAGGCTGGCCGTGGGTAATCCTGTGTTGTACATCATGATGACCAGTTGATTGACGTAGGAACTGACGATCAGGAAATAATAGGAAGTCCACCAGGCAGAGCCGCGCCCCGAAACAGCCTGGACAAAAGGGATCACCCGCGCGGCAGGTGCCCATTTGGGGGCTGAGACGGAGATCATTTTGTCAGGACCAATGGCGGCGCGGGTTTCATCGAGCAGATCAATAAAATGCGGGTTGAGGTTGGTGACCGGCTCGATGTCGTAATGGATGCCATCGAAGCCTAGCTGTTGGGTAAAGAGCTTCGCTTCGGCGGCGATGTTGTCGCGTGTTTGCGAATTGGACATGTCAAGGGGTCCGCCGCCGTCTTTTTCTTCCTGGCCCATCCAGGCCAGGATTTTGAGGTTCGGCAGGCGCGCTTTCATCTCGCTGACAAACGTGGCGGCATTGGGGTAGAGATCGACGGGAATGGTTCCATCACCATTCAGGGGGCCGACATGGGGAAAGAGATAGGTGATCTGCTCTCGCTTGAGCAGGGCCGCCAGATCGTCATATTCTTTGGCGGTATGTGTCTCGCCAACCCATTCGTGTTCCGCCCAGACGGCGTTGTGCTGCTGGTTGAAGTGCGCGCCGCTGAAATGGGTCGCGGTGGCGTTCAACTGCCACCAGAGGACGCTTCCAAGCGCGATCAGCAGCGCGAGCGCGACCCCTGCCGTTCGCAAGAGCCGCCAGTACCAGCGTGCCTTACGCGGAGTCGTTTCTGCTGCTGGCTTTTCGGCCTTCGGTGTCCACGGTGCGTACAAGACCATCCCCCATCCCGGCAAAATTCCAGCTATGGCTGCAATCTCTGTGCCCGGCGCCAGTATTGTAGCATGGAAATGTGATCGCTTCGTGGTAGCAGTTCACAGTTTCGCCGAAAGAGTGGCGGAGTGGCTGCCCGATATGGCATCATAGAAGCAGAGAGTTGCTCTTGTCTCGAAAGGCAGGCTCTGATGGAACCTTCTCGCCCCAGCCGCACCAGCGCGCTCATCTGTTATAGCTCTCGTGATAGCCGCCATGTGGAAGACTTGCGGACCCTGCTCAAGCCACAGGAAGAAGCGGGCAAGATTGTCTACTGGGATGTGGAGGGGCGCGGCCCAGAAGCGCGCTGGGGCGAGGAGTTTGCGCGGCATCTCAGGCTTGCCAGGATGGTTGTGCTGCTCATGAGTCCCAATTTCCTGGCCGCTGATGCGCTGGTTGAGAACACCCTGCCGCCGCCGCTGACCCGTGCTGAGCAGGAGGACGCAACCATCCTGGTGGTAGGGTTGGTCGCCTGCGCTATTGAAGCCACGGACTTTGCGCGCTTTCACGTCAAGCCCCAGGCTGATACCCCGCTCGCGGAGATGCTCGCATCAGAACGAGCGACTGTCTGGCAGAGCATTGCCGAAGCAGTGAAGGACGCGCTTCCATTTGTTCCTGTTGTTGAAGCGCGGCAAGAAATGGCCGTGCCAGCGCTCGCGGAGGCCAGGACAGCGCGAGCGCGCCCACCTTTTTCTCGCCGTAAGTTCCTGGTGGGACTGGCCGCTCTGGCTGCCGCCTCTGGTGGGATCGCTTTCCTGGCGCGGCTGGGTCTTTTTTCAGCGCCCGCGCGTCCGGTTGTGCGCGCTTCAGCAACTCCGTCGCAGCCGGTCCCTGTGTCTCTCGAAGAGCACATGGTGTATACCTATCGGGGGCATAAGGCCCAGATCGATGGTGTGGCGTGGTCGCCTGACGGCCTGCGCATGGCTTCGGGGAGTGCCGATGGCACGGTGCAGCTTTGGGACGCGCTTTCTGGAGACGCCCCGGTGATTTATCGCGGGCACACCGATCAGGTGAATGCCGTGGAATGGTCATGGGATGGGAAACGCATCGCATCTGGCAGCGGGGATAAGCTGACAGCGCATCCCGATTTCTCGGTGCAGGTATGGGAGGCTGCCAGCGGGAAAACCATCGTCAAGTATCACGGGCATACCTCGGATGTGAACGCGGTGGCGTGGTCACCGGATGGAGATCGGGTGGCTTCGGCCAGCGCGGATGGCACGGTACAAGTCTGGGATGCTACCACGGGCACCAGACGCCTGACCTATCGTGGGCATCTCAGTTCGGTGACCGACGTGGCCTGGATGCCACAGGGCAATCTGCTGGCTTCGGGCGGAGATGATCAAACGGTGCAGGTCTGGGATGCAAACACCGGCGAGATACTGCGGTTGTATCGCGGACATCAGGATGGGGTGACGGCGGTGGCCTGGTCGCCCGATGGAGCGCTGATTGCATCGGCCAGCTATGATTATACGGTCAAGGTGTGGAACGCACACACCGGGGAAACGTTGACCACCTACTGGGGGCAGTATACCGACATTCACGCGGTGGCCTGGTCGCCGGACGGAAAACGTGTCGCTTCGGGCGGTTATAATGGCACGGTGCAGGTGTGGGAGGCTGCCACAGGCGATGTGCTCTTGATCTATCAGGCAGATTTTCGCCAGATTGTGCTGGCTTTGGGGTGGTCGCCCGACAACACACATATCGCCTCGGGCGGCCTGGATGGCAATGTTCGGGTCTGGCAGACGTTTCAGGCCAGCGGGTCATGAGAGAGACCAGCGATGTTCTGTGTCTGCGAAACGTGGTGTGCAGGGCCGCTCAAGGACGCGGCGTGCGCGGCTGATTGCCCGCGTCCATCGCTTCGTTCGCCAGGGCATCTGCCAGATGGTTCTGGCTGCGTGGCACGTGCGCGAATGAGACTGCCGTAAGGGTGGCGGCGAGTTGTTTGGCCTCCTGGTAGAGCAGCAGCAGTCCGGCATCTTTCACCTGATAGCGCCCGTTCATCTGATGAACAACCAACTCGCTGTCCATCAAGACCTGCACAGCCGCTGGCTGGTAGCGTTTCACCGCTTGCAGTCCCAGAATCAGCGCCTGATATTCCGCCTGATTATTGGTGATTTTCCCCAGAAATTTGCGCCCCTGGGCCAGCAGCTTGCCGGTTGCGCTTTCAATGACCACGCCAGCGCCAGCAGGGCCAGGGTTGCCGCGTGAGCCGCCGTCGGTGCGCAGAATGAGTCGCTGGCCTGGCTCGATCATGATACCTCCTCTGGATGGTCAAGTAGGGTGGTGGCTTATGGCAAATAAAGAATGCGTCCACAGTTACTACAGGTCGTGATGTCGGCGCTGGTGCGCACGCGCTGCATGTCGCTGGCGGTCAGGCTGACGCGGCACCCCTGGCAGGTGCCGCCTTCGGCCAGCGCCACGGCCTTGCCGCGAATGCGCCGTATCTGTTCGTAGCGTTGCAGTAAGGGCGCCTCGCAGCTTTCCGCCTGGCTCTGGCGTCGCTGGCGCGCGTCTGCCAGGCGGGCTTCTACCTGGCGCTGGCGGTCAACGAGCATGGCCTGCTCTTGCTGGCGCGTCTTTTCTAGCGCTTCCTGCCTGGTTTTTTCGCTTTCCATCAGGGTCTGGGCCTCTTCTGCCGCTGCCATGGCCTCCAGCACGCGCTCTTCTTGCGTGTTGTGCAGTTCGCGCAGGTGTCCAACCTCCTGTTGCAGCGATCCAAGCTCACGCGGATTGCTGACGTTGCCGCTGTAGAGCCGGTCATTGTGGCTTTTGATGCGCGCGGCCAGGTCGGCCAGTTCTTGTTCGGCAGCGCGCAAGGCTTGCTGGCGCTGCTGCAATGCGGTGCTTGCCGCAGTGACCGCCTGCTGCACCTGGCGCACGGCTGAGTCATCCTGCAACGCGGCGTTGATTGCCTGGGCCTCAGCCGCGATACGATCTACTTCTCCATCAAGCTGTTGCACCTGGTAAAGGGAAGCTGCTTTGGTCGTTCTGGTCATGGGGCGCTCCTTGCTGCAAGGATGGATAACGCCATCATTGTACTCCGTGCCTTTCGCCAGCGACAAGAGCGGCGCGAGTCGAGGAAGCCCGCTGGCTATTTGTCATGGCAGGCTGGGTGGGATACAATGGAGGCGCTTTACCCTTTCCAGTAGTCTGCAATTGATATGCGTGCGTTTCAGCCGCTTTACCGCAAAAGGAATCAATGCAATGGCCGGAGAAAACTCTTTTGATGTGGTGTCGCAGTTTGATGAACAAGAATTAGTCAACGCGCTCGATCAGACACGGCGCGAAGTGTCGACCCGCTTTGATTTGAAAGATACGAAAACGGATATTCGTTATGAGGCGAAGAAAAGCATCACCATTACCACCAACAGCGAGTTCACGCTGAAAAGCGTTCGCGATGTGCTGGAAAGCAAGCTGGTGCGCCGCAACCTTTCGCTCAAGATTTTGAAGCCGGGCAAGATTGAGCCAGCCGCCAGCAGCCAGGTGCGCCAGACGTTCGAGTTGCAGCAGGGGATTTCCCAGGATTTGGGGCGCGAGATTTCCAAGCTGATTCGGGACCAGCATCCCAAGGTGCGCCCGCAGATTCAGGGCGATGCCATCCGGGTGGTGGGCAAGAGCCGCGACGATCTGCAAGCAGTGATTGCGACCCTCAAGAAGCAGGATTATCCCGTTGAACTGCAATTCATCAACTATCGCAGCTAGACCTTGCAAGGCCAGCCAAACGGCGTGATGTCAACTTAGCGGATGGCCCAATGCCTGAAAGCAAAAAAACGGCTACAAAATTGCTAGGTAAGGAGTAGAGCGGCGAATGACGCCCTGGTGGCCTTGCTAGTACCTTAGTACCACGGCAGAGAAGAGCGCTCACGAGATTCCAGCGCTGCTCCGGTATGCAACTTAGCAAGCATCCGTATTTGGCGGACGACTTGCCATGCCGGGGGGATTGTCGCTGTATGTTATACTAGGCGCGAGTGAGGCGTGGCTGGATGAGGGCAGATGCGGCCAGAACGGGCCTGCTGGCGCATCAGCGGGCAAGCTTCCAGCATGAACCTGGCACGACGCGCCAAAAGATGATGACCAGCGTAGGGAACACGCTGCAAAGGGGTCCGAGTTCATGCCAGGGAATCGGGAGATTTTTGCTGCGGCTATGAGCCAGGCTGATAGCCTCCGCTGGGACCGTCAGTGGGCCGAGGCAGCCGGGCAATATCGGCGAGCGCTGGCAGAGTTTCCTGCCGATCTGGGTGCGCGACGTGGGCTGGGCTTCTGCTATATGCAGACCAGGCAGTGGGAAGCGGCGCTGGTAGAATATCAGCATGTGTTGGAGCAGGATGCTGCCAATGTTGTGGCGCTCGGAAAGGTTGCTGAACTCTATGTTATTCTCCAGCAAGACAAGGAGGCGTTTCGCGCCTACCTGGCATTAGGCGATCACTATGCAGAAACCGTTCAGGTGGCGCGTTCTGAGGCCGCGTGGCAAAAAGCTGCGCAGCTTTCACCTGACGAGCCTGAGCCGCACGAGCGACTGGCGCGGCATTTTCACGAGAAGCGTGATCTTGCCTCGGCGATCAAGGAGCATCTTGATGCGGCGCGGGGATATGTCCAACAAGGGGAGTTGGAGCAGGCCCGGCGGCATGCAGAAGCCGCGTTGCAAGCCAACTCTGGGCATGAGCAAGCTCAGAAGCTGCTGGCCTATCTTGAAGAGCGTTTATCTGGCTCCTTGGGAACCAAGCGAACGATTCGCGAGGAGCTAGCCAGTTATACGGTATGGGCAGCGCCTGATGTGAGTGAAGGTGGAGTCCCGCTGTGGAGTGGGCCACTCGCCTTGCTCCAGGAGTCATCAACAGGCAAATTCTCTGTTCCCTCGGCGGAAACGTTGGGGATGGCCTCACCAGCGGCGCGCGATGCTGCCGGGCCGGAGGCGTTGAATGCAGACCATATGGGCAGGACAGGAAACAGCATGGCGAAGAAAGGAACACCACCAGCGCAGGCAGGGGGCAAGGGTGCAGGAAACGCGGGCCGCGGCGGGACAAACGAGCAAAATGGGCGCAAGCGGATGACCGCAGCGCAGGTTGCCAGTGCGCTGCGCCAGGCACAGGCTGCCCAGACCGAGGGCCGGATTGCCGAGGCGATTGATCTGTGCGAGCAGATTATCAGCAGCGGTTTTGATCGACCTGACGCGCGTTATTTTCTCGGCTGGCTCTATCAGGAGCAGGAGCGCTGGCAAGAGGCGATTGAACAATTTGGAGAGTTGCTCAACGATCCTGATTACGCGCTCTCGTGCTTCTACGCGCTGGGCCAGTGCTATCGCGCGATGGGTGATCTGACTTCCGCCGCGCAACACTTCGATGAAGCGGTAGATCGGGTGAATCTGGATGCGCTGACGCTGGAAGAATCCGATCAACTGATTCAACTCTGCCATGAAGCGGCTGAAGCGCATCGAGCACTGGGTGAACTGGACCAGACCGAAACGGTCTATAACGCGCTGCTGGGGTTCCTGCGCAGCCGCGGCTGGCAGGACCAGATTGCCGAAGTGGAACAGATGATGGCCGAAGGCGAGATGAATGGAGGAATGGCTGAAGCTGCTCACCAGGCCGAGCCGCCTACGGTGAGCTTCGGCCAGCGCGGTGGGTCGTCGCCCAGTCAACCCAATCTTGCGGAGCCTCCCACGGTCATGTTTAACCAGCCAGGCGAGCCACCCACGATCTCTTTTGGCAATGGCGCTGGCCGTGGGGCTACCCCGCCGCCTGCGAATGATGACTGGCTGTCTAGCCCGGCCCCGGCCAGCGCGCATCAGGCCCAGATGTCTGGGGCGATGCAATCGCTGGGCGCGTTGGCGGGCCAGGCGGCTCCCCAGCCGGAGATGATGCCGCCCGGCGCTCAGCCAAATGGGGCGATGGCTTCTGGTCCGCTGGCTTCTCTGGCATATGGACCCGCGCCGACTGGCGCTGCCGTGGCTGGTACGGCTAATGATCCCTTGAAGGCGCTGCTGGGCGCCGCTGGAGCCGGTTCGGGGGTGCTGCGTGGGCAAAGCGGTGCTCTGGGGCCAGCGACCAGCGGGATTCCCCCTCTGCCCGAGCCGCTGCGCTCGCAGGTGGTGGCGGCTGTTCGTGAAATTGAGAAGTATGTGGCGCATGGTCTGCTGACTGCCGCTATCGAGGAGTGCCTGCGAGTCATCGAGATGGCGCCGCAGTACCTCGATGTGCATTTGATGCTGGGCGAAATCTACGTCAAGCAGGGCAAGACCGAGCAGGCGATTACCAAATACGCTATTTTGATCGATACCTATCTGGTGCAGGGCCGCGTGGACGATGCGATTGCGACCTATCGGCGTATTCTGGAGCTTGAGCCGAATAATTTGACCTATCGGGTGCGCCTGATTAATCTGCTGGCGTCGCATGGCCGCACGGATGAGTTGATGCGCGAGCGTATGACCGCTGCGGAATCGTATTTGCGCATGGGCTATGCCGATAAGGCAATCAACGAATATGAGCAGGCCCTTCAGGAAAACCCCAACCACGTGCCCATGCGGATGAATTACGCGCTGGCGCTGATGAAGGCTGGCCGCGCCGGACAGGCGATCAGCGAGTATCAGCGCGTGCTGCAACTGGACCCGCGCAACGCGACAGCGTTGGTGCGCTGGCAGATTGCGGTGGCGATGGGCGTCGGGGCCAGCGCGACACCCGGCACGGTGGGTGCAATGGGTACTGTGGCAAATCGCGTGGCGGCGCTGGAGGTGCTGGGGCGTTTGCTCAAGGCACTGCGCGGCGACGGCCAGCGTTATTATGAGGTGGTGGCGCGCGAATATGCCCAGGCGGTGGAATCTTCGCCGTCGAATGTGGACCTGCGCTATGGCTTTGGGCAGATTCAACAACAGGCGGGGCGTTTCACCGAGGCGATCACGAGCTACCAGCAGGCGATGAGTGGGCCAGGCATGGAAGTACTTTCGCGCTATGCGGTTGCCCGCTGCTACCTGGACCTGGGTGGGGCAACCAACGCCATGCAAGCCGCGCGCGAACTGGAAGAGGCAGCTATCGCAGGCCAACGCTCGCCCATTGATGCCAACGTCTGGGCCGCGCGCCCGCGCGAAGAGAGCGAGGAGCATCACGCGCCCGATGTGGAGATTTCGCTGCTCCTGGCGAAAGCTTATCAGCAGGCGGGGCAGTTGGAAAAGGCGCAGCAGATTGCGCAGCAAGTGAAGCAAGTTCTGCCTGCCAAGGGCAGTGTGTATACTTCCTCAGCGCCATCTGGGCGGGCTGAGTCGGGGAGTCTGCAAGAATATGCGCAGTTGGTCAAGCACTATCGCGCGAATAAGCAGGTGGAGATGGCGATTGATGTGCTCAAGAAGATGTGTGCGATGGCGCCTGGCGATCCAGCCCCGCATGCCGAATTGGGGGATATTTATATTAGTTGGGGTCTGCTTGATGAAGGTTTAAGCGAACTGCGCATCGAGGTGGAACTGCATTTGCATGCTGGCGAAAGCGCTCAGGCTGCCAAAGTGTTGCAGCGCATTGCCGCGATTTATTGGGATATGAACAATCGAGAGGAGTCGCTTAGCGCGTTCCGTCAGGTGATTCAACTGGTCCCTGATGATATGCAGGCACGCATGGAAATGGTCCAGTATTGCCTTCAGGCCGGACGGCGTGAAGAAGCCACGCAGCATCAAGCGATGATTGCGCGCCATTATTTTGCCAGCCATGAAACAAAAGAGGCGGTTGCTGCGCTCCAACAACTCATCGCCATGGACAAAAGTAATTTCGAGGCGTATGATTTACTTGGGCAAACCTATTCGGAGGTTGGCGAATACGAACAGGCGGTGCGTGTCTACCGCAACCTTGCTAAAGTGGACCCGACTAATGCGATTGCCTTTGAGCGCATGCGGCAGCTCCAAGAACTGCAAGCGCGACGGGCCTAGACCGACAAGGCAAGCTGTGGCAGAGCGTACCCGGATGCAGCGATCCTGGAGCTTTGCTGTGCGGGCCATTATGACCAACAAGCGCTTCTTTGATAGCGCGCAAGATGGTGTAAACTATCCCTTGCCTCTTTGGCGGCTGGGAGGAATGTGATGATCTCATTCCTCCAGTTGCTGTTTGGTCACCTGTCGTGGGTGGATGCGTTCGATATTTTGATCGTGACGCTGATTTTCTACAGCATCCTGATGCTGGTGCGAGGCACCCGCGCCGATCAGATTCTGCAAGGGTTGGCGATTGTGCTGGTTGCCGGGATGCTGATCAGTTCGGTCTTCCATCTGACCTTGCTCAACTGGCTGTTGCGCTATTCCATTCCGGTGGCGCTGATTGCGCTGCCGGTGATCTTTCAGCCGGAGTTACGCCGCCTGCTGGAATATCTGGGGCGCAGCAGCAAGGTGATGAATCTTCCCCGCACGAGTTTTTCCCGTGGCACCGAGCGCACGGTCGATGAAATCTGCCAGGCCACGGCCCGTTTGAAAGATCGGCGGCATCCAGGGGCGCTGATCTGCATCGAGCGCAACACTGGCCTGGAAGATTATGCCGCGTCTGGCGTCCGTGTAGACGCGCTGGTGAGTGCCGAACTCCTGCTGACGATCTTCTATCCCAATTCCCCGCTGCATGATGGCGCGGTGATCATTCGCGGGGACCGTTTGATTGCGGCGGCGGTCTTGCTCCCGCTTTCTGAGGCGCAGAATGCGTACGCCGATATGGGCACGCGACATCGCGCGGCGCTGGGTCTTTCGGAGCAGACCGATGCGTTGGCAATCATCATTTCGGAAGAGACCGGTACGGTGTCGCTGGCCGAGCACGGACGCTTGATCCGCAACGTGAGCGAAGATCGCCTGCGTCGGATGCTGCTGGCCCTACGCTCGCCTGGCAGGCGGATGCGCCGGGTTACGGTATCTGGTCGCATCCCCCTGGGGGCTACGGGGGGCTTTGCGCGGGATAAATTGAAGGCTGGAGATCGGCCCTGAGGATCGAGCGAAAGGCATGCTACCCAAAGAAACGCACTCATCTGATCAGCTTCGATCTCGCGTCACCAGCGCGCTACGCACGGTGGCGCGGTTTCTCTTTCATACCTTAGGGGTCCGCTTTTTGCTCGCGTTGGTTTCGGCGTTTGCGCTCTGGTGGTATGTGGTTCCTGATGGCAGTACGGGGAATTCGCCTGGCCTGGCGACGGGTTCCTATCGCTCGGTGGCCGTCGTGGCGCAACTGCGGGGCAACCCTGCCGATGGCTATGGTGTGACCAGTGTCCAGGTTTCCCCACCGACGGTTACGATCCAGGGCACGGTGCCAGGGCTGGGAGACGCCAATTCGGTGAACACGCAGCCCATCGATATTACCGGGGCAAGCTCGACCCTGACACGCGCGATTGGGCTTGATCTTCCGCTGGGTGTGTCTAGCACGACCGTTTCGACGGTGACGGTTTCGATCTATATTGCGCCGTTGCAAGGCAAAGTGAGTACGACCGCGCCTGTGGTTCTGGAGAATCTTCCAACGCATTTGACGGCAACGACCTCACCCACGACGGTGTTAGTGACCCTCAAAGGCCCATTACCGAGGCTCAATACGGTTGAGATTCATCCGTTTGTGGATGTGAGCGGTCTGGTGGCGGGAAGCTATTTGCTGCCTGTTCAGGTGACGGAACCGGCGGATATTGGTGTGCAGATTACGCCTGCTGATGTGACAGTGACGCTGGCCCCTATTGGCTGAGCGATGTGAAGAAGCTCACGCGGGAGGGACTTGGCAAACGCATCAAAAGGCGGTATTCTTGTAGAGGTGGTTCGATGTGAACCGCCGTGTTGTTGCGAAATAGCGCATGGGCTGGGAGATGGAGGCTCTCAGTTGACGAGGTGGAGGTAGATCGAACCGATCTGCCAGGTTGGCCCGACTCGGGGCTGGCGACGGCAGGCGGGGAATCAGCGGATTGCCTCCAGGGAGAAAGCCACCCCCTTTTAGAAGACTTCGACAAAACCAGCAGGTGACTGCCGGGCCAAAACGAAGTCAGCGGCAACGAAAGCAGTATGTTTGCCTTCTAAATGAAAGGGAGGACTCTGTCTCCATGTGCGGAATTGTTGGCTATGTTGGCGCGCAGCAAGCGGCCCCTATTCTGATTGATGGGTTGCGTCGCCTGGAGTATCGCGGCTATGATTCGGCGGGGATTGCGGTGCTGGGGCGCGACAAGGTAGAGGTGCGCAAGCGCGCGGGCAAGCTTGCGAACCTGGTGGGCGTGGTGGAAGATGATGGCCCTGTTGGCTCGGTAGGCATTGGACATACCCGCTGGGCGACACACGGGCGGCCAAACGATGATAATGCCCATCCCCACACTGATTGCCAGGGCGAGATTTCGGTGGTGCACAATGGCATCATCGAGAATTACGCGGAACTCCGCGACGAGCTACGCAGCGCGGGCCACACGTTTCTCTCGGAGACTGATACCGAGGTGCTGGCGCACCTGATCGAGTTCCACTATCGAGAGACCCAGGGCGATCTGTTCAAAGCGGTGCGGCTGGCACTTGGGCGCGTGACAGGTACGTATTCCATAGCAGTGGTAAGCCAGCGTCACCCGGACTTGCTCATCGGGGCGCGCTACGCCGGGCCGCTCATTGTTGGTCTGGGTGAGCATGAGCAGTTCCTGGCCTCTGATATTCCTGCGCTTCTGAAGCACACCCGCCAGGTCATCATCCTGGAAGAGGGTGAACTGGTGGCGCTGCGGCCAGAGGGTGTGGAATTATGCGATCTGGCGGGAAACCGCATCGAACGCGAGCCGCTGGCGATAGAATGGGACGTGGAGGCAGCCGAAAAGGGCGGCTACGACCACTTCATGCTGAAAGAAATCCACGAGCAGCCAGAGGCGATTCGCCGCGCGCTGCTCGGGCGGCTTGTCGAGACGCCCTCCGGGCTGGACCTGCGTCTGCCGGAACTGGCCGCGCTGGAGGCGCAGGGCGCGTTCAGTGGCATCGAGCGGGTGGTCGTGGTGGCCTGCGGGACCTCCCTCTACGCCGGGTTGATCGCCAAGTACATGCTGGAGCAGTGGGCGCGCGTCCCGGTCGAGGTTGTCTCGGCGTCAGAGTTCCGATACAGCGACCCGGTGGTGGGGCCAGAGGTGCTGTGCCTGCCGATCACGCAGTCGGGCGAGACGGCTGATACGCTGGCGGGGGTGCGCCAGGCGCGCGAGGGTGGCGCGCCGGTCATTTCGCTCACGAACTCCGTTGGCAGTGCTATCACCAGGCTCTCTGATGCGGTGCTGTATCTTCAGGCAGGGCCGGAGATTTGCGTTGTAGGCACCAAGACCTTTGTGACCTCTGTGACCGTGCTGTCGCTGCTGTCGCTGCACCTGGGACGCTTGCGGGGAACGCTGTCCGCGGATGAACTGACGCGGGCACTCGGCGGCTTGCAAGCGATCCCGGGCCAGGTACAGCGGATTCTCGACCGCGCTGATGGCGCCGACGATCATCTCAAGGCAGTGGCGCGCGAGCTTTCCACCTGCTCAAGCTTTATGTTCATCGGACGTGGCGTAGGCTATCCGATCGCGTTGGAGGGCGCGCTGAAGCTCAAGGAGGTGTCCTACATCCATGCCGAGGGTTATCCTGCTGGCGAGCTGAAGCACGGGCCGATCGCGCTTTTAGACCCGGATACGCCGCTGCTGGCGATTGCGACCTCCAGCAAAACGTATGACAAGGTGATCAGCAACATCCAGGAGGTGCGCGCCCGCGACGCGCGCGTCGTGGCGGTAGCTACCGAGGGGGACAGTGCTATCACGCAGCACGCGCACGATGTATTCTTCGTCCCGTATGCGCACGAACTGCTCGCGCCTCTCTTGCAGGTGATCCCGCTCCAGTTGTTCGCCTATCACGCGGCGGTTGCACGCGGCTGTAGCATCGATCAGCCGAGGAATCTTGCCAAATCCGTGACAGTCGAGTAGTTTTGTGGTTTTTGGTGTGCTTGTTGTACACTGAAAATAAAGTCGTATACTGGCAAATAAAGTCGTATACTGGCAAATAAAGTCGTATACTCGTTTCCTGGTAAGCTAACCATCTCATCCTGGGAGATGAGTATGCATACGGTGTACTGTAGAGTGCAAGGGGGCTATCTCTCAATGAGATAGCCCCTTGTTTAACAATGTGGGCGTTTTCTGATTGGGCCTGGGGGGCAGCACTGTGTGGAGTAGCCCCGATCATGTCTGATCTTCTCAACTGGTGATCATGTCTCTTTGTGAGGAATGCTACCCCTTGCTGGTCCGATACCCCCAGGAGAGACACCAGTACTGGAGTTGTGCCAGAAGTCTATGGAACCTGGACGGGTCTTTGGCTCGAAACGGGCGCGGGGTAAAATCCAGATGATGGATCGTCTCAACCTGCCGGTTGCCCTGGCCGTAGCGTACAAATGTAGCCGTCGAATAAAGTTGGGTCCCGTCGAATAAAGTTGGGTCCCGTCGAATAAAGTTGGGTCTCCACTTCAAAGAGCGCTTGGTGAAGAGAAGCTGCCTTTCTCATGAAGGGCAGCTTCTCTTCCTATTCGTGGGCCTCATAGACCTGCTGTATACGAACAATACAGGTTGTAGACTGGCCTCCCTCGGGTCAAATCCAGAATCTTCTACCCCCCGCCCCCTTATAGCAAGCCGTGCTCACGAGCAAAGATGGCTGCCTGCGTGCGATCACGCAATCCTAGTCGACCAAGCATATTCGAGATATGGTTCTTGACCGTGCCCTCGCTGATCACCAGGTGCTCAGCAATTTCTCGATTCGTCGCTCCTTGCGCGATCAGCTGCAAGACCTCGACCTCCCGCTCGGTCAACCCTGCGTTTTTTAACGAGGGCGCAGGAGCGCCACTTGATGGTGGAGAGGAAAGGACAACAGCGGGATCCTTCTGGCTTTTGGGCGGCGCTGCGGAGGCAATTAGCCTGCTAGCAACTGCCGGGTCCAATTGATAGATATGGGTATGTACGGCCCGGATGGCCTGAGCCAGACGTTCTGCTGGCAAGTCTTTGAGCAAATAGCCACTTGCGCCTGCGCGCAGGGCCTCAATCACGTATTCATCATCATCAAAGGTCGTCAGCATGAGCACCTGGCAGTCAGGGGACTGGCGGCGCACCTGGACCGTTGCTGCCACCCCATCCAGCACGGGCATGCGCACATCCATCAAAATCACGTCGGGATGCAAGGCCAGCGCTTGCTCTATGGCCTCTTGCCCGTTGGCTGCGCTGCCGATGACCTCGATGCCTTGCTGAATGCCGAGCAGCGAGATAAGGCCATCACGCATCAATTGCTGGTCATCAACGACCAGCACGCGCACGGCTGTGGCTGGTTCCTGCTGATCCTGTGTCAACATTTCACCTCTTGAATGCAGCGATGCCTGCCAGTCAGTCACGGGCCGACGCTGCTTTTGGCACGCGGAGGGTGAGGCGCGTGCCAGCGCCGGGCGCGCTTTCCAGCTTGTACTCTCCCCCGATCAGTTCCAGCCGCTCCTGAACTCCCTGCAACCCATAGCCTCCCTCACGCCCTGGAGTCATCTGGTGCAGGATGGCCGGATCAAACCCCTGACCATTATCGTGCAGGTGCAGCATAGCTTCCTGCTTGCCAAACTGAAGCTCGATACGCACGTTCGTTGCCCTGGCATGTTTCTGAACATTCGTCAGCCCTTCCTGGGCTGCTCGATAGAGCGCCAGCAAGCTCTCCTCAGAGAACCCCTCCTCACTGCCTGCCACCTGAAATTCGATGGTAAGCTGGCTGCCCTGTACCTGTTCGATCAGCGTCCCCAGGGCTGCGTGAGCCGAGAAACCAGTGTTGGCGGCACGCAACGCACTCACCGAGCGCCGCACATCCTGCAAGGCGTCGCTGGCAAAGCCTTTGGCGGCGCGGACGGCCTGGACTGCTAGCTGAGGGTGCGTGTTGTGAAAGGCCAGCGCCTTCTCTAATTGTACATTAATGACGGTCAGGTAATGGCCCAGGCTGTCGTGAATCTCGCGGGCCAGCCGGTTGCGCTCTTTCGCTGCTGCCAGTTCCACCGCCTGCCCGGTATAATCCTTGAGCTGCTGGTGCGAAACAGCTAATTCAGCCAGCAGGCGTTCTGCCTTTGCTCGGCTGGCGCGTTCTCGATTGACGAGCTGTGCCATCGTTATCGAGAAGACCAGTCCCAACGTGAACGCGAAGAAATACTGTAGCTCAACCGGATTGCTCAGCCACCCTGGGGTATTGAAGATATGCTTGATGACATAGACCATCCAGGCGAGCGCCGCCAGCGCATAGCCTGCCCCATCCCCAAAGTACAACACGCCAAAGAGCGGCACGGTAAAGTAGAGGAAAGGTGAGAACTTGAAGCTGTCAAGTTGGGCAATGATCTCGATAAAGAGCACGCGGGCGGCCAACAGCAATACCGCTTTGCTGGTAGGAGTGGCTTCGCCAAAGCACCAGTATTCCAGACGATCAATGCCCAGGAGTATCAGCGTCGCTCCAATGATGCCCCCCTCTTTCAGCAGGCCAGCATTGCTGTGCATCCCAGCAGAGACACTGTAGAACCAGAAGAAGATCGGCATGCTCAGATAAAAGGCAGAGGTCACCAGATCAACCCGCTTGGGAATCAGCCACAAGGTCCACCCTCGCTCGGCCCTCAGCCGCTGCACGCTGGCTGTGGAGATACTTTTCTGCATAGCTGCTTTCCTCGCCCTTCTCTTTTCTGCTGTCTCTGCTGCTCTTCTGTATGCTAAGCCTACCAGAAAAGGGAAGGGATGAGAATAGGCTGCAGGTCACGTTTCCAGCAGCCAGAAGTGGGATGACTTCCGGCTATGCCTTCTGTGCGCCCGATTGATCGCATATCGTACTTTTGCCGCCCAAAGATAGGCCACCTGGGACATCTCAAAGGAGGCCACGCCACCTTACACTTGCTCTACCAGCCGTAAGGCTGGGGCAAACTACTGATCCCTTCTGTGAAAGGAGCAAAGACATGTTGGCCCGATTCGGCGGAATGCTCTATCGTACCCGGTGGGTGGTGCTGTGTGTCGCGCTGCTCGTGACAGCGGCAGCCGCGGCGTATGGCTTTGGCGTTTTTGGCGCCTTGCAAGGCACGACCATTGTCGATCCGACCAGTGAATCAGCCCACGCAGAGGCGCTCCTCGCATCGCAACTCAACAAGGGTTCGACAGACATCGGGGTCCTGCTGAGCAGCAAGACGCTGCGAGCCACTGATCCAGCTTTTGAGCAGGCCGCAACCTCGCTTGTGCAGAAACTTGAGGCACTGCCTGAAGTGGCCTCTGTCACCTCGTATTATTCCTCGCATACCCCTGGACTGCTTTCGCGCGATGGGCGCGAGACGCTGGTGCTGGTGGAACTCTCCGCTCAGGGAGGGAAACAGGCCAATTACAACATGGTGGCGCCGCAGATTACCTCGCCGACGTTGCAGGTGGCTCTCGGCGGTTCGTTTACCTCTGATCAGCAGTTCAATGAGCAGGTGGGCGCCGACCTGGCGCATGCCGAGACGATTACCCTGCCGCTGGTTGCCATTTTGCTGGTGCTGATCTTCCAGGGGCTGGTCGCCGCCGGGCTGCCTCTGCTGATTGGCGGGGTCGCCATTGTCGGATCGTTTGCCCTCTTGCGTGTGGTGACGGGCTTCATGGGTGTGTCCAGTTTTGCCATCAACGTGGTGACGTTTATGGGGCTGGGGCTGGCGATTGACTATTCGCTCTTCATGGTGAGCCGCTTTCGTGAAGAGGTAGCTGCCCCTGAAGCTGATGTGCGCGCTGCCTTGCAGCGCACGATGCAGACCGCTGGCCGGACGATTCTCTTCTCTGGCCTGACGGTTGGCACCAGCCTGATCGCGCTGCTGCTCTTCCCAGAGGTTTTTCTGCGGAGCATGGGACTGGGCGCGATGGCGGCAACCCTGGTCGCGGGGCTTTCGGCGTTGTCCATCCTGCCCGCGCTGCTGGCTATCCTGGGTCGGAGGGTCAATGCGCTTTCCTTCCAGCAGCTTGTCCGTCGGCTGAGGCCCGTGCGACGAGTTCCTGCAGCGGTCCCCGAACAGGGCATCTGGTATCGTCTCGCGCAGATGGTCATGCGCTTCCCCGTGCCGGTAGCGGTCGTGACGATTGGCTTGCTGGTGTTGCTGGGCACACCTTTCCTGCATGCCTCGTTCTCTTCACCCGACGAGCAGTTGCTGCCGCCGGATAGGTCCGCGCGGGTGGTGTTTGATCAGCTCCAGCAGAATTTCCCGCAGGAGAGTGGCGAGGGGATTCCCGTTGCCATCACCATGACTGGCAACGCGCTCGCGCCTGCCAACCTGGCCCGCCTGGACGGGTATGTCCGCCAGATCGAGACCATCCCAGGCGTCCTGACGGTTCAAAGCCTGGTCACGGTCGATCCTCAGCTTTCGCTGGCTGAGTATCAGCGCCTCTACGCCAATCCAGCAGCGAATCCGCAGCTTGCCACAGCGGCAGCCGTCTATGCCAACGGCAACGCTACGAAAGTGATCGTGGACACCAACGTCCTGGAGCGTTCCAGCGCGGCAACGCAGATCGTCAGTCAGATACGAGCGCTTCAGGCTCCCCCTGGATTCATGGCTCTGGTTGGTGGAGCGACTGCCGAGCAGGTGGATCTCTTTGCCAGTTTGCGAGCGACCATTCCCTGGGCGCTGCTGGTGATGGCCGGGGCGGTCCTGGTGCTGCTGTTCCTGCTGACTGGCTCGATGGTGCTGCCGCTGAAGGCGCTGCTCCTCAATATCCTCTCGCTCTCAGCGACCTTCGGGGCCTTGGTGTGGGTCTTCCAGGATGGACACCTCCAGAGTTTGCTCGGCTTCCAGTCGGGTGGAAGTCTCGACAGCACCCAGCCGGTGCTCATCTTTGGGCTGGCCTTCGGCCTGTCGATGGACTATGAGGTCTTCCTGCTCAGCCGCATCAAAGAGCAGTTCGATCTCACTGGAGACAATCGAGCTGCGGTCGCGTTGGGGCTTCAGCGCGTCGGTGGACTCATTACCAGCGCGGCGCTGCTGCTGGCGGTCGTGGTGGGGGCATTTGTGACGGCGAAGATTATCTTCATTCAGGAGATTGGCCTGGGGGTCGCGCTGGCCGTGCTGATGGATGCTACCGTCGTCCGAGGATTGCTCCTTCCTGCCCTGATGCGCCTGTTGGGGCAGTGGAATTGGTGGGCACCGAGTCCGCTGCGCGCGTGGCAGCGACGTATCGCCCTCGGCGAGGCAACGGCGCCTGCGCTTCCTGAAGAGCCAGCCCTCTCTGCTTGACCAGTACTCCTGGTTCGAGGAGGCGACGTGAGGTGAAAGAGCGTCTGGCCGGCGCGGTGCAGGTGCCAGATGGGGCGCGCCTCCATTCCAAGGAGGCCAAAGCGGGCACGCCCTCCCTGATGAGGGCGTGCCCGCTTTGACCAATTTCCAAGTGGCGGGAGCTGGAGCATCTGGTCTTGTGCGGCGAGGCTTGAAGGATCAACAGGTATTTCGCAGCTTCACTGCACGTTTCCATCCTTCGCTGCAATATCTTCTGACCTTCATGCAAGCGATGGGTGATATTTTGGCTGGTCGCAAGGAATATCTAATAGGACAGTAAGTTCTGGGAAGGGGGCAGCATGTACGTGCGACAGGACCAGCAGCACCGTCTGGTTTATCGACCGTCATGTTCTTAGCTTCTTCTCTGCTACCGGGGCAACACCCTGTGCTGGCTACTTGCGATATCTGGACGAAAAATAGGCCAAGTTAAAGATGATGGCCGGATGAAAATACTTCCTGTGAATAGGAAAAGATTGACGAGACCCAACTTTATTGAACGGCCAAGGTCGTCTTTGAGTGGTAAAATAGCCTTCGAGACCCAACTTAAACAGCACAGCGTCCAATCGAACTTTGCCGATTTTCCTGGGCTCGCAGGGGATGTGAGGACCCAACTTTATTGACCGGGTACAACAAAGCGGCGCATAAAGGCTAAGAGTCCGCCCGCAAAGTCGTGGTAGATCAGCGCCGTTGGAGCAGACTCGAGCGCGCCGATTTCCCGCAACCGGAATCCCAGGTCGATATCCTCTCCTGCGGCGATCGTGATCGTTTCATCAAACCCGTCAATCGCCTCCAAGGCCGGCTTCCAGACTAACGCATTGGCCGTGATCAGGTACTCCGGTCGGCTTATTCCGGCCTCTTCAATGCGTGGCGGCATTTAAATGGCCTGGCTGTCGTAATAGCGGGACCAACGATCCTGCTTCCAGGCCTGGACTGTACCAGCATAGCCCACGGCCCCGCTGCTCGTTGCTTCGAGATAGCCTGTCAAAAAGGTGGGGGCAGGGAGGCAATCGCTATCGGTAAAGACTACCCACGCCGTTCTGGCATGACGGGTCCCGACATTTCTGGCGCTGGCTGGTCCAGGGCGAGCACACGAGAGCACCGTCACGCAGAGCTCACCGGTGAGCAGCGTGGAGGGGAGCGCAAGCGGAGGCATTGAGTGATTGTCAACGATGATCACTTCTCGCGGGTAGAGGGAAGGCGGATGGGTTCTGAGCAACTCGGTAAGGAAGCGGGTCACCCCGGCCTGATTGTTTTTGACGGGGAGGATAATGGACATCTCTTTGGTGCTGGTGCAGGGAGGAGCCAGCACCAAGACGCGTTTCTGGGGTTGAAAGACAGACCGACTCAGAAGGGTCATATGGACCACCTACCTTTCAGCTGTACGCTCGTTATGTGCCATGCAGTGTTCTTCTGTGTGGCTTCCTGACGAAGGGATCAAAGGCCCGCCGTGCATGGGGATCTCTCCAGGGTGGACTGGCGGGTGCGGAATTACACCGCAGACAAGACGTCGCCGTTGCTCACCTGAGACCAGGAGTGTTCAGGCGAGTCTGCACTTCGACAGAGGAGACGCGCCTTCCGAGCATCGTGCTAGAGCAGAGGGATGATCCCGACGTGACGAAGGCCAGGACGGGGCGCCTTCGCCCTGGCCCAGAGGCCAGGGCTAGTTCCAATAACTGGGAGGGAGCCATTCATCGGGAATCCCATCGTCTTCCGGCTCGAATTGCCAACGAATCGGGTGTCCCCCGAAGGAATTGGCATAGGCTTCCCCTTTGAGGTAGTCCCGCAGGGAAAACGCCCGAACCTCTACGCCCCATTCTTCCTCAAGGACCAACTGATACGCTCGCAACCAGCCTCTCAACTCGGATTCCCGGATGTGCTCCTGAAGCACGAGCTTGCGCAAGCGCTGTGTGGCGCGATGAAAGCGAGTGCGCACCGTTCTTATGTCACAGTCACAGGCTTCTGCCAGGGTCTCATAGGAGCCCGCAAAACGAAGCCAGAGTTCGATGGTTTCACGATATCCGGACCTCATAGGAAGGAGGTTCAGTAACCGCTGAAGCAATCCTTTCTCTTCCTCTGCTTCCACCGCTAGTTCTGGTTGGTCCTGTGCGGGTCCTTCCAGATCGTCTACGTCTTGCCCCGCATCGTGTTCGTATGGCCCCCATTTCTTCCCCCTCGCCAGATACTTCCGGGCCTCGTTGGTGACAACACGCCAGAGCCAGGCTTGCACCCTCAGAGTTGCACGCTGATCCGGTGGATAGCGCTTGAAGGTGCGCCAGACCTTGACAGACACATCCTGAACCACATCCTCAGCGGCATCGGCATCCTGGACGGTGAAGTAGGCAACCCGCAGGCAAAAGGGGCGATAGCGCAGTATCAGGGAGGTCACCTCCGTGTCCTCCAGCCCATCTTCCCAGGGTTGCTTTTCTCTGGGAAGGGGAGCCTGTGCTGTTGCACGAAGGAAGAGACCCCTCTTCTCGTCCCATGGGTGTGACGCTACCATGCTGGCCCTCCTGACCAACCTCGAAGCACGGAACCGTGACAACAGACCGAACAACACCACCCACTCCCCAGGTTCTGAAACCTCATACGTGCAAAGGTATCCTGCCTGGCAGCAGGAAGGCAAGCATGACTCCTTTCTCTGGGGGGAGAAGCGTCATCTCTTGTGGGAATGGCGATATGAGGATGCAGCACTCCATCGACGACGAATACGGACATCACTGGCTCCTTTCACTTCTTTCAAAACAAACAACGAGCCAGTACAGCTGGCTGTACTGGCTCGTGTAGATACACAGAACGTTTATATAGCGTATGGGCTGAATAAGCCCACTCGCTCACAGACGTGGTCTGCCCGTTGCTGTTGAGAATTTTCTAGGATAGTAATCCAAAAAAACCTCAAAACATTACACTTTGTGGTAAGTCATTCAACAGGCCACAGAGCTGGTATCGTCTACTCGAACGTGTACGGCTACTTTCCAGATCAGGTAGCGATAGTTGGTTTTGCACAGAACGGTGTGGCGGCTACTTGCGACATTGGATGAAAAAATATGCCAGGTTGAAGTTGGTAGTTGGATAGAAATACTCTTCTTCCAAGGGAGCTAGTATCTGCGAATATTGATGGTAGGCCGTTCTTTAAACATGACGCTTGCAAGACTCTGTATGTGCAGGCAAGCTTATCTGAGCGAGAAAATGCGTGGTGATCATTCACCTCTCATCGTCTTCCAGTTGCTCCTATGCCTTCTTCACCGCTCAACATGCGCAGAGCATCGTCGCTTAACTGCTGTACTGCTGGTGAATTTCTGCGAGTCCACGTACCAGAGCGTCTTAGAAATTGCGTTTTTGTTGGCAAGAAATGTTCTTGTTGAAAGAGTATTGCTGCCCATCTAATCTGGCGAATATCAAAAGCGTCAATACTCTCCAGGCTGCTTTCCAGGACTTTCTTGGTCAAAGGAAGCTTCTCAAGTGATCCGCTGAGCATGCTCTTTGGTATGCCCATCACTTTGGCAATCGCAACTCGGGTGATCCGTATCGGACGTTCTGACAATCCCTTAAGCGATAATGTGGCTGCTTCAACTTCGTTTGCCCATTGTACATCTCTGTTACCCCAATCAAACCTTGTGTTGGGCGTGCTTGGTGGTTTTCGAGCGGGCAGATGTGACTTTAGCCATTCAAGATCGTGCTTCAACAACCATTGATACGCTGCGTTTGCTTGCTTCATGAGGAACGTTCTGCCTGCCTCGGGATAGGCTTTACGAGCAGCAAGCCAGGCCTTACGGTATTTTGCCAATTTTTCTGGATCTGCCGTCCCAGCAGACCTTGGATGCAGGAGATACTTTTCCTGAGAGCTTGTCTTACTGGCCGGGCGTGGAAACACTAATCCGAGCCTGGCAGCCTGAATCCTGAGGGTAAAAGGGTTCACATTAAGCCTACGAGCGACCTCATTGATACCAACCAAAGGATTGTTCCACAAGCTTATCAACGCCGCATCCCAAAGCGGTCCGTATGTTATTACTTTGTTGGGGAGGGCAATATGCTCGTCGAGGTGGTCAGGCCCTATGCGTGTGTAGCAGAAGCCACATATACACTTAAACGTCCCTTTTGGCCTTATCTCCCGCTGATGCCGCACCGACTGAGTGTAGGTGATGGTGCAGTGGTCAATGCAGGGTTGGTTATAGTGTTCGCACACTGGATTCAAACATGGCCATGGCCCCTTGCCGAAGGGAGACTCATCCAGAAGGACTGTAAAAAACGTTTCTGCGCTATAGCCTAGAAAGTGGATGAGGAGTAGATGACGCACGGGGTGCTGTAACCTATCGGCCTGGAACAAAGAAGTGAGCCAATTTTTGCGCTCACCCATTTTGAGTTCACTGCGCAGGTGCCTTAAAAATTCAACAGAGTAATAGCTGCTGAATTTCGCGATCAGTTTAGGAGTACGTATAGTTCCTCGGTAGGTTGCTAGCCCCTGTTGAGCGAGTAGGCTGCGATAGCATCGAGCCAAAGCTTCGAGTCCAGGAGATTCTACTTTTTGATCAAGTAACCAGTAAGCATCACGAGCAATCGCGAGCTGCCACTCCAAAGGAGTGTTTTCAATCACACCAGGAATCAATAATAGGTTCTCTGCAATAGCTCGCTCAGCCGAGATGGGGGCAAAGGAATGTCGAGAATGGGTGGAGATATCGCTGTTTAGCAAATAACAGGCGTGAAAGGGGCATACCTCCACTCCCAAGATCTGATGCACTCGGTGCCAGTAGCACTCTCCAAATTGCTGCCTGTCCTCCCGCACGCAGTGCGGGCAGGCGCGTAATTGGCTCGGCCATCTGTGCTGTTCAGCAACCCGGCCGATGCGTGCCTGGGCACTCGTACCCCCGCTCAGACGCATAGCCTTACGGATTTCCGAAGGGTGCTCTGATTGGAGGAACGGTGCATAGAATGGAAAAAGGGTATGCTCATCAATGAATTGATCAACAGTGAAGCGATGGCCAGGTGTTATCACCGAAACGAGGTGATCAAGATGGACCGGTAAATGAATACTGCCAGGAAACCTCCTTGTGCCAAAAAGGTTCTGGACGACATCCTCAGTACCTGGATAATGCACCTGATCAGCAAACCGTGCACAGACGCTGTACAGGAGCTCATCAGGATGTGGAGGGGGGAAATGACCGATCATAGATGAGAATCTCCATGGATAGAAAATATGTGGCCTGGTTTTTCCTCGTGTCAACCAATAAATTTCTGCTCAATGCAAAAGCGATCAGAAAAGTCACAAAAGCAATATTGGATAACACGGTCTTAAACTTTGAAAAGCCAACCTGAATACATTTGGAATTCAGGGTCTGCCCCTCTTCCTTTGAAGGAGGATTCTACGAACCGGAGCCTGTTGTCTGGAGCAATGCCAGGCAGTCATCAATAGCCTGTTGTACCCGTGGCACAGCAGCGAGCCGATCCACACCAGCACGTTTCACGAATTGCCAACGCTTGGGGTAGAAGTTTTCTTGCTTGTACTGTTTGGTGGTCCACTGAATCCGACGAATTGCGTAGTCTTCGCGCGTCTCGATTAAACCATCAAGCGCCTGGGCAGTAAGAGGAAGCTTCTCCAAATGCTGTTGGATGAGCGCCAGGTATCCACTCTCCCTGGCAATGGCAGTAGTCGTCAGGTGAACAGGCGGCCCTGGCGTATTTCTCAGTCGAAGTGCCGCGGCGCTGACCGCTGCTGCTACCTGAACATCGCGACTGTTCCAATTAATACGGACCTGCGGTTGCGAAACCATCTGGCGCGGTGGCTTGTGGGCTTCCAGCCAATCTCTATCGTGTCGGTAGAGCCAGGTGTAGACGCGCGCTACACGGCTCCGGAGAACACGGATTCCTGCGCCGGGGTCAGCTTTCATTGCAGCCAGCCACTCGTCTCGATACGCCTTAATCAGCGTTGGCGCAGGTACGTGAGAAGCTGGCGAACGCAATTGGAGTTCTTCTTTCAACTGACCCAATCGGCCTCCAGGACGAGGAAATATCAGTCCCAACTGGTTTGCATGCCGTTGCACGGTCAGCGGATCAACCCCCAGGTGCCCAGCCAGCGCCCGTAAGCTCAACGTCGGGTCTTCCCAGCCCTTCTGCAACGCTTCCTCCCACTGTAGCCCAAATGCCTTCACCCCATCTCGCCGCAGATGGTCCTCCGGTGATTGATCTGGTCCAGCCCGGAAGTAGGTAAAACCACAGGAGCATGTGAAGGTTCCTACAGGCCGTTTTCCCATCTTCCAGTTATGGGTGATCTGGCACTCCAGTATCATGGATTGCCGATAATGATCACTCACTGGGTTCAGACAGGGCCAAGGCCCCTCACCGAAGGGGAGATATTCTGGTGAGAGGCAAAAAAAGGTTTCGGCTGTGGAGCCAAGCAACTGTATCAACAGCAAGTGGTAGAGCGGATGTTGCGCCACTTCTTTTGTATGGACAAGGCGAGTGAGCCAGTGGTCCTGAGTGGTTTCATCAAGCTCACAATGAAGGAGTTGCAGACAATCAGATGAATAATAGGCTTTGAAGGCTTGTAACAACTCCCTTTGATGGACAATACCGCTCGCCGTTGCCAACCCGTGCCGGGCGAGAAGGTGGAGGTATCGCCTGCGCCGTTCCTCGCTGGCAAGGACAGGCACCTGATGATTCAGGAGCCAGCAAGCATCACGCGCAAGCTGAAGGAGAACCTGATGGCAGGCACCTGACGGAAGCAAAGCGCGTGCTGGGGTTGGTTGGATGGCGCGCTCCGCCGAGACAAAGACATAGCGTGTTTGCCTCCGCTGGATGCATATCTCGCTCGCTTCAAGCCAGACCTGATGGAAGGGACAAACCTCGACCCCTGGTATCTGATGCAGGCGGTGCCAGTAGCATTCCCCAAAGCGCTGCCGATCCTCTCGGGCGCAGCAGGGACAAAAGCGCAGATACGGCGGCAATGGGATCCGGCTGGCCATGATGCCGGCCCGCGTATAGATGGCGTCTCCATCGTCTCCCCTCATCTGGTCTCGAAGCTGTACGAGCCGTGCTGGAGGGAGAAAAGGGGCGTAGAACGGCAGCAGTGTATGCTCATCAATAAGCTGATCAACGCTGTAGCGATGTCCGGGAATCAAGGCTCCAACAAGACGACCAAGATGACTTGGGAGACCTACTGTAGCAATCGCATTCCCGGTTGCGAACAGCTCCTGGACAATGGAGCGCTGGCTGCGGTATTGTGCCCGGTCGCTAAACCGGGCACAAACGCTATAGAAGATCTCATCAGGATGAGGGTCTGTAAAGCGGGAGATCATACGGCTGCCTCTTCTGCCAGATATTCTGCTGCTGGTCGGAGGAATCCTGCCTGTTGGAGGGTTTCATACGCAGCAATCTGGCGTTTGACTCCGTCAGCGACGATGTGAGGCAAGCTTTCTTTTGGCAGGACGCGAGGTCCCTTGTTGTGTGACGTTCCACGTGCCTGTGCTGCACGTTGTCGGGCAGAGAGTACCATGCCCTTGTCTGGCTGTTGCTGACTGGAAGCATCCATAGCGGTGGTTCCTTCCTTCTGCCCGGCAGAGTTCTCTACTCCTTGATCCCCAGGTTGGGAGCGGCTTGGGTATCCCATCCCGTCTAGTGCACCCTGTATATATGGCTCCAGATCAATTGGATAGACATCCTCATACTCAGAGAGGGTTACCATATCTCCATTCCGTAGTGCTTTCAAGACGCGGTTGGACAGTTGAAAACTATCTGCAGCCACTGAACGAATCATGTCCTCCGTCACTTCCTCAGTCTGGTTCTCATCGGTAATCGCGCGAATCTGGGCGAGCAGATAGGCTTTGACTGCAAAGTCGGTGATGCCCTGACTGACGTCATACAAAGCATGGCAGAGTTCGGGAGTGAGCGAACTGGTCTTTTGGACATACTGATAGCGCCAAAGAAAGTCCACAAATAACTTCCACTCCTCATCTTCTTGCATCCGGTCCCACACGAGGTCGCCCTGCCCACTTCCTCTGCGGGCTTGACTGAATTCCCGGGTGAACAGCGGACGCGCTTTGTATGTACCGACCAAGATCACTGGCACACCAATCCGATTGACCAATTCGACGAAAAAGTTCAGCATTTTCCTGGCACCGCCACTGTTGGCCTCACTGAGGCGTTGAATCTCGTCGATCACCAACACGCCGATGCTATGGTCCCAACCCACCCTGGCCATAGATGGAAACATCTCATCGACAGATGCCCGCCCTCTTCTGGCATAGGTCTGGTAGTAATTGGTTCCCAGAATCATATCGAGTACCTGGAAAAATTCAAAACAGAGTCCCCGTGTTGAGCCGTCGTAGGGGCACTCTAGTTTCAACCAGGGTACCTGGGTCCAGGTGAAGTTCTGGCCTCGATAATAGCTATGATAAATAACCTGCGGATAGAGGGATAGGATGGATTCCAGGGCGGTTGATTTGCCGACCCCACTGATTCCCAGCATAGCTAAGCTGGTTGCTGTGGTCCTGGTGCGAATCCGGACGGGTTCGCCATTTTCATCGACCAATTGCCTGGGAACCTCCTGTTCGGGGGTACCGGGTTCGGCCAAAGCGTCGCGTAAGGATTGCACCCTCCCATCAAGATCCCGCCAAAATCCTCGAATGATCGGATTGCGCGGCCGATATCCGGAGCGGATCATCCGAGAGATGCGCGCTTCCAGATCCAGGTGGATGGCCAGCGGCTCGAAAAATTCCACCACATTCTGAATCAAATGCAGACGAAGTTCGGCAGGAAGCCAGCGATCCTGCTCCTGATAGCCCGGGTCATGGGCCAGATTTCGTGCAGCCTGTTCTCTTGATAAAATAGGTGGCAATGCCTCGATGAGTGGATTCCCCTGGTATATAGAGAGGGGTTGCTCACGGTAGGAGGCTTTTTCAGCCCACCCGCGAAAAACTTGCAGTGGGGGCGGGACGGTGCGGTTATTGCTCATGATTCAATCGCTCCTCGTGTAACTGGCGCAACTTTGAAATTAACTTGGGGGCCGTATTGTGTGGCTGGTATCCTGAACGGATCATCCGAGAGATACGGGCTTCCAGATCCAGGTGAATGGCCAGCGGCTCGAAAAATTCCACCACGCTCTGAATCAAATGCAGACGAAGTTCGGCAGGAAGAAACCGATCCTGCTCCTGATAGCCCGGGTCATGGGCCAGGCGTTTGGCGGCTTCATCTCTTGATATAATGGAGGGTAATGCCTTGATGAGCGGGTTCCCCTGGTATCTATGGTTATTGTTCATGGTTCAATCGCTCCTCGTGTAACTGGCGCAACTTCGCAATCAATTTGGGGGGTGGGACATAGGCTGGCCCTGTCTCAGGTGCTGGTTCAATGTGAGCCAGGCCACCCGTTTCTTTCGGTGGCTTACCTGGTTGTTCCGCTGCCAATTGCCATGCCCCCTTGGCTTGCTCCAACTTACGCTCCTTTTTCCTGTTCCCACGGATTCCCTGAACACGCGCCCGTTTACTTTGCTTCTGTGGTGCTTCTTGCTTCGCCTCTTGCGCTTCTTTAACGGTGGCATCGACGAGTGCATGAAATTTAGCCTGCCCCTGCTGCTCGCGTGTTCTGGAGGCTTCCTTCCCCTGTTTCTGCACCTCGAAATAATCCTGGATCTCCTCCCAATCCCGACCGGCGAATCGGTGTTCTTGCTCTAGCAGATAGCAAGGTTCCATCTTCCGGCCACCCTCAAGCCGCAGATAAATGACATCAGGTAGCCGGGGGTCAAAGACGATCGATTTCGACCATCGTCCTCTTTCTCGCGCTCGAACAAACCACTGCTCCTTGAGCGCCAGTTCACAACTATAGGGCAGACCCCGGAAGATGATGCCCCTGGGGGTCACGGATGCTTCTTCTTGTGGGAGCAAATTCAGCCGCACGATATTGTGATCCAGGCGCCGAAGGGTTCCTCCCCGGTTCTGAATCCCCCATTTCCAGAGATCGATGGGATACGGCTCAACATGATCGCCGATCATAAACTCGTCCATCCGATACCAATCCATCCGGTGTTCATTGTTGTGATGGAGGACGCAGTAGATCATGAGCTTGCGAAACTGGCGCAGTGTGAGACAGGCATCAAGGCGATAGTCGTGCTCTCCTCGCTCACGCGCCCGATGCACAGCGCCTGGCAGGAAATGGATCAGCTTGTCATTACTTAGACGGAAATTACGCTCGATGATGCCTTTCCAGTCAGCCCGCCAGGGAGCGGTGTTGTCAACGCGTATGTTAAGAGAATTCGTCAGATTATCCGCGTTGTAGCCCTCGAATTCGCCTCGATCTGCCAGATAGGCTTCTGAAAGATGATGGCATGGCCACTGCTCTTCAGTAATGGTCACCCCATATTCCTGACAAAACGCCACTTTGTCTGCATGGGCATTCTCCAGAGCCAGCATGGCACCCAGCCAGCTCGGCCCCTCCAGAGTGACACTGATGCCGACAATCATGCGACTAAAAACGTCCATGATGTCATAGATGACTGGGCGCCCGATAATACGAGTTGGATCGAGGGAGCTTACCAGATAAATGTCGCCTACAGTGGCGTCAATCTGGAACACTTTGCCAGGGCCAAAGGCCATCTGCGTCGAATCCCCCAATAAGGCGCGATGTCGCAAATTGAAGCGACGTTCCCCTTCGCGAGCAATGATGCTTTGGGTGGGATTATGATGTTTCTTGTGCCAGTAGCGGAACTGTTCCAAAGTAGGGAGCTCTTCAGCAGGAGGCAGGACGGGGATGAGAACTCCATCCTGCAAATCGTAGCCAACGTTAAAAAAGTTTTCTCGCGTGAACTCGAATGCCCTGGTTAATGGCTTTCCCTTGTTTTGCTTATAAAAAGCGTTGAAGCCACGCTGAAAACGCTCCTCTACTTCAGCTGTGACATTGATTCCAATGCTCGTTCTTTGGTTTCGTACTCGGCCTCTCGGACGTCCCCGCTTCTTCTCACTCACTTGTCGTTCTTTGCCTTTGCCTCCACATTTATGAAAGAGCGGCAGGAGGGTATTTGGGGTCTGTCCTCCCTGCCAATACCGTTTCAGGTATCTGTAGATAAGCCGCCTTGTTTTCCCTGCTTGCTCGCAAAATTTGGCGATCGCAGCCCCCCGCTTTTGGGATTCAAAAAGGTTCTCCCTTTCCTTCTCGAGGAGCGGTTTGATCAACTGCCAGGCTTTATCTCTGTCCTCGCGGTGTTTAGAAGAGATGCTTTCCTCTGGGAGCAGGAGCGCGGCGTAGGGATCCTGCTCTAGGATGAGCAACTCGCTGGCAAGGAGTGCGGCCTCCAGATCAGCAATCTTGTGCCATTTGGGAAGAGCCTCACCCACGGTGGGCTTTCTGTGATTGGCCGCCTCGGACTTGCTCAATGTGGTTGTTTCGAGTTTAATCAGCACAGTATCTACCCCTGAGGGATCGATCCAGAGGATACGGTCGACCCGGCGGGGAACCTCATCAGACAGCCATTCCAGGAGCATATTGACGCAGAAACTGCTCATGCGATCCCTCCTGTCTCTTGATCTTCTTCAGCTGCTACGTTAGTTGTCAGCAGAGAAAGCTTCTTGCCTGGATTGAGAGGGCTGTTCATATCAATGATCCATTGCCGACTAGCCAATAGGTGATAGGCGAAAGCCAGACTTGTCCCTGGCTCAAAACCAAGCGCTTTATCACAATCAGTAGCGATGTGCCTGAGTGGTCGTTGGCCCTGGCTCACTTCGCGAGTGAGCAGAGAGGTAATCGCGGCTACCTCAGCATCTGTCAGAGCAAAGCGGTCCGACACGAAGAGATAGCTATGCAGGAGTTCAACATTGTCTGCTATCACAGCAGGTATCTCTCGCTCTGTAACGATTCCCCAATCAACTTTCCGTACTGCCCAGTACCGTCGCTCAATCTCCAACTTTTCGAGGGTGCGTTCTGATTGGAGTTTGCTGGAAGGCTTAATGGCGCGGGCTTGATCAACAGAGCCAGACGGACTGGAGAGAGTGATGACGAAATCAGTCGTCATTACTACTGGCTGTTTGGTTTGAGGATCGGTTGGATGCTGAAAACCGCAGCCTTTTGCAATTGCCAATGTTTCCTCCAGAGGGAGTAACGGGAATTGTTCCCGTACATCAATAACTTGCGAGGACCATTCGAGGATGTAGAAGTAGCGGCGTTCAAGTTTGCTCATCAGGTGGTAAACCCGGCCGTTTTTCCACCCTTTGATCCGGCTTACCAGCCCTTCTGAGGGCACATCCTGGATATGCAGCCAGGGATGATACTCAGCCCCTCTTCCCTTGCCCCGGTCTTCTTTCATTCTTTTCCTGACCACATTCTGGTTCGTGCTTCGATCACGCTTTGCCATGATCATACTCCTTTTCGAGTGCTTGGCTTGATTTGCTACCAGCACACAAGAACAATGACCAAGAGGAAATTTCCTCTCTGGTGCATCTACGTCAGATCTGTTTTGTTGGAAAAATTAGATGAGTGTCGTATAATGAACAGAATAAATAATGAAATGAAAGGGTCGAGGGATGAGCAAGCGGAACCGTCAGCAGTATGAGCCCGAATTTAAGCTGAAGGCTGTGCTGGAGAGCTTTCAACGGGACACGACCCAGGCGGAGGTGTGCCAAAAGTTTGGAATCGCGAATTCACTCCTGCACACCTGGCGTCAGGAGTTTCAGAAGAAAGCGGTCACACTCTTCCTGGACCAGCGCAATCCTGCTCACAGAGGCCGAACCCAGGGCCATGCTCCTGGGACATCACCAGACGAGTTGAAGCGGATCATTCGTACCCTTGAACAGGAGAACGCTATCCTAAAAAAAGCGATGGGGCTCTTGGGCGACTCCCGAAGGCTCAGAAGGTAGCGCTGGCCCGCCAACTCAGCCAGCCCAATGGCCCCTATCCGAAAAGCCAGGTGGCGCGTGCCTTAGGGATCGCGCGTGGAACGCTGTATAGTCATTCCAGACAAGCTACCAATGATCAGGAAATAGCGGATGCGATTCAGCAGTGGTATGAAGTGGATAATACCCTGGGGCATCGCACGCTCGCAGCCCTCCTACATGTGGGCATGCATCGGATTCGTCGAGTGATGCACCAATATGGGAGTACTGCTCAACGCAAGCGGATGTACGATATTTTTCTTGAGGATCCATCGGGGAGTTGGTCCGATGTCCTTTTTAGGAAGCGATGGAGGCCTCTGATTGATCTTTTCCGGTATCTCGATTTAACCAGTCCGAATGAGGTCATCTTCACCCGAGTGATTGATGTGCGCCTGGCCTCGGGTGTCATAGGGAGATATTGGTTTGCGCTGTGGAAACAGACAGGGCATTGTCTCGCCCTAGTCCAGGCTGATGAAGCAGGAGGAAGGATGCACCCTGACAAGACCAGGGACAAATGCCATTTGTTTGCAGTACCAGAAGAGATCTGGCTGCGTGAACGACCAAAGCTGCAGAGCGCTGTTGGTGAATGGTTAAATAGCAGGCTTGAATTTTGGCTTCGCAGCAGATCAGAGCTGTCAAACGATGATAAGAAATGGCTAGATAGTAAGGAGGCAGAATATAACGATTTCTTCGTATCAGGGTATCAGCGATCAACAAACCAGTTCAGTACACCTACGGATCACGTCTACCTGGATAAGTTCATTCAGCTGTTCACGGAGGTGATGGTTAAACGGAAAAGCGAGAGACCGGATCCCGAATTCTGGTCAAAGACCTTGCAGTGGGTTGACCGATACAACACGGTAAGGACATCCATGTTTTACCCCAGGAGGATCTCTGTATTTAATCCCATGAAGACATCTATGTTTGTACCTCATTTCTGGACAAAATTCTGTCCGCCTACAACAGTCCGGTTGATTGATCTTCCCGAACTTGCTGAATTTTATCCTCACCTCGATATCCCAGAATAAATGGGAAGTGCAGAGCTACATCGGCATAAACATATCCGTGGCATGAAAGCAGCCCAAGTATTTCCCAGACTCTTACCCGTCCCTTGCTGTTCAGGGGGCGTATCGCTAGCGCCGGATTTCCCTCTCAGCCTTGCCAAAGTGGATGCGGGTTCCTACGGCAAGAGTCATGCTGCGGCTTGGCGACACTTATTTGATCTGCCCATCGGCCAGCGTACACGTCCAGGGTTCGAACGACAAATTCTGCAGGCCCCAAATCCGAGCATCTGTCGGGTGGCGCGTCACCAATGCGATGGGCTGAGTAAAGTCATAGAGCCGCTCCGCATCGACGTGGTGGGGAAAGAGCTGCGTATCAAGATTAAGCGCGATCACCTGTTTGCCAATCTCCAGATGCAAGAGGCGTAATTCCATGCTGATACACTCAGCATCACGCCTTTCCCCTCTACGGCGGCACCCATGGTTTTTCATGGTGGGGTAGTTTCCCTTTCAGGGGAAGCGAAATATAGATTAGTATTGCGCACGCCCACCAGCGCTACGCACTACGCCCCTGGAGTAATCCGCTGATAAAAATTTTAACAAAGAGATCGTGGAGAAACTGCGAGTTAAGCATCCGGAAGAGCAGCACGTGCGGGTGCAACGCCAGGTCTGGCGTATTGGCTTGGCTAGTGAGATCAAAAATGAAGAGGGGCACGGTCCCTTAGAGCCGTGTCATAGCGGGCAGGACTGATTCTCACTTATACTCATCAGTTCTTTCATGCTACTCTTGGCTGCTACGGTAGACCCAATGTTCAGGAGAACTAGTCAGCCGTTTCCTTGAGGTCTTGAGCGCTTTGGCGAGTTTGTCAATTGTCGCATAGTGGGCATTGGCCCCGCGTTCGAGACGACTAATCGTTGCTATTCCCACGCCAGATCGTTTGGCCAATTCTTCCTGAGAAAGGGTCGCCCGTTTTCTCATTGTTGCCAATCCGGGCACCGGCACACCTCTGGTATCGTCTGCCACGTTGTTGTGTGCACTCCTCCTGTCTGGTTGCACACAACATAGCACACCATTTCATAGGTAGATTGCTTATATTTATCATTAACACATCTTTATATAATCAACAACTTATCAATAGATCACAAAGACTTATGGAATTAAGGACTTATATATCCAGCTTTAATGCCAAGTGTAGTAAATTAGAATTTGCATCGAAATACAAGTTTGTAGTACATTAAGGTGCAAAGATGTGGGCTTCACCTCAGGCTGGGGCTAGTTTGCTAGAAAAACTGCTGGGTACACGCCCAACTTACGTTTGAGGTTCGCGCCTTTTTACTGATCGGTTGTGCTTTTGCGGTCTTTGCTGATTGATGCCTTGGTGAGCAGAGCTGGCTATGCAAGGAAGCACTCCCCTTCGGGGTCGCAAGCGTCAATGGTTGCCATGCAGCACCCGATTGCTCCGCTTTAGTAGGTCGGTCGGTTTTGATGGTGGTGCTAGATGGATAAAACGCTGAATTACAATAGCTGGAGGGTGTGTGGACCTCTGCTTCAATCATTTCTCTGGGCGCTGATTTTTTTCTTCTCTTTGCCAGTGAGTGAGCATGAGTACACAACGCTTTAGGGGAGAAAGAACCAATGGTGTGCCCGTGCCACAGTTGGTTATCTTGCGCAAACGCGCTGGCCTATCCCAGCGTGCGCTCGCCGAGCGCGCGAAGCTATGCATGCAGACTATCAGTCGCTTGGAACAAGGTGCCAATGCCCGCTACGATACGGTCGAGTTGCTCGCTCAGGCACTCCACGTAGAGCCCGCAGATCTCTTGCGACACCCTCGCCGAATACGAGTAGATCCTGCACCTTGAGCCATCTATGCCCTCTTAATACCTATCAAGTGAGGACCAACGCAGCACGGAGCTGAGCCAGATCGACCTGGGCGGTCTCCCAGGTGAGCCATTCCCGCCCGTATTGTTGGGTGAGGTGTCCGATGGCTTGCAGCAGCGCCTGGCAAGCCACATGTACGGGCTGATATGCAGCAGCACGAACTGGCTCTGGAGTGACACTGGGTGAGATGTGGTTCCTGGGTGCGGCCGGAGGAATTGGCCTGTTGGCGAAGTTCCTTGCCACGACCGCAAAGATAGCTGAGTCTTGTTTCTCGTCTGGTAGTTTGCTGGCTTGCTCCGCCGCAGCGGCATGCTGAGGCTGGTGCTCAGTGACTGCTGGCATCTGTGTTGGAGGCGCTTCGCCTGGCTCAGGGAGAGTTTCTTGCTGACGCTTGCCTAAGGTAACTGCGAGATTATACAGGGAGGGATAGTCTGTGAACAGGCGGAAGATCTCCTGCTTGTTTGGACCGACCCGGGTCTGGCCTGGTTCTGGGAAGCCGTTGAGTTGCAGCAGATCCTGGACTTTGGCGAGCCAGACGCGCTCGGTTGGCCTTTCCTCCAGGCGACGCTGAAACCAGACGCGCAGGTCCACATCAGGAATCTGCCAGAGCCGGAGTGCAAAGTCGACGTACTCCTGCTCCTCGCTGAAGGGTGGTTGCCCTCGGCGGGTATACCAGCGCCTGGGACCCAAAAAGTCATCAAACAGCTGCAGATGCAGCAAATCGAGGAGCCAGGCCGCGTCATAGCCAAAGCGCTCGGCCATCTCGGCGAGCCATTCGTTGAGGGACTGTTCCCAGCCGGTGCGCTGGCCAAAGGGCGTGCGCAGGAGGAAGCGCCTACCTGGCAAGCGCACCTCGTAGGCGGGGTAGGCGGAGCGTGTGGCAAGGAGATGATCGGTCAGGGCTTGCAGGGCCTGATAGGGGTCTTCTGGCAGGGGCGCCGAACGCTGCCGAGCTTGGATCTGCCCATTCTCGCCCAGGATGGGTTCATAGAGCACCTCGGGATCGCCGATGAGAGCGCGCATATCGTCTACAAACGCCTGCTGGAGTTCGAGCAGGGCGCGCTGGCCGGTCACAACAGAGGGCTTGCCTAAACAGGCTCGAATGCGAGCGTAGCGGGCCGTGTGGTCGTCCAGTTCGACCACCTGACACAGGAGCGATTCCAAGTGTTCGGCTTTGGCTGCCTTATAGCGATGGAAGCCATCCACCACCTCATGGTGCCAGGTAGCGTCGGTCTGCCAGACGCGATTCAGTTGTATGGGGGAGAACTGGCCTCCGTGCTGGAGGGTTTTGCGAAAGGACTGCACCAGCCCTGCATCCGTCGGCCACGCCAGGTCGTGAATCTCTGCCAGTGCAACGGTTTCAATGGTGACGTCGGTGGCCATAGGGTTATGCCTCCTTGTTCAAGGCCGCAGCAAATTGTGCTTTATCAAAGGGAAAGCGTGGATCAGGCGTATACGCTGGGTCGGTGGCGATAAAGTCCATGACCTGCTGCAGGTCGCTGAGCGCCACCTCGACCGTGCCTCCCTCAATGATCGCTGCCGCAGCAGTCGCCAGGGCCACCAGTGCTGTGTATGGATCGGCTGCTACCGAGTGTTTCAGTTGCCCGGATGCGATAAGCCTCAGGAGCGACTGCTCTGCGTGTTTGATCGAGGCGGCCAGCAGCACCCTGGCAGCGTCAGTGGTGATCTGTTCTGACATGTGATGTGAGCCTTTCAGAGCTGGGAGCGGGGATGAGGAGGCATTACCCAGAAACCCGGATATCTTCGGCTGCAAGAGTTATTTCAGCCGCTCCACACTCAGCATAGAATCTTGCTGGCGTCTTGTGAAGGGATGCCTTCCTTTGCTGCTGTCTATTGTGTGCTATCAAATACGCGCTCCTTTTCGTTTCCAGCAGTTCTCGCAGCACTGATACAGAGTTGAATTACTGGTGAATAGTTGAACAATAAGTTGGAAATTAGTGATGCAACCAAAGAAGCGATCAAAGAACCGCTATGTTATGGTGAAGAAAAAGAAAGGAAGGGAGCAGATACGCCATCGTGGGAAGCAATACCAGAGGAGTACCAGTGCCTTCTTTAGCACTCTTCCGAAAACGTGCAGCCCTCTCACAGGGCGAGCTAGCAGCGCGAGCAGGCATAGGCAGGGCGACAATCAGTCGCCTAGAACGGGGTGGAAGCGCAAGCTTTGAAACCATTGAGCGGCTTGCAAAAGCACTGGGGAAGGAACGCACCCAGTTGATCCAAAAACCGCGTCTGACGACCAAAAAGAATCGACATAGAGCAAGCTCTTGAAGTTGAATGCTTTGAGTGACTTCCCTTAGCGTGTGTACCATACGCTCTTCTATGAGGTACGACGCCAGGGAACAAAAGGTGGTTAGGCGCTTGCTCTTTTCTATTTGTCTGGCACTTCTTTGACAGTATTCTCATTTAAGGCCGATACAACTGGACCCCTTTCAAAAACACGAAAATAATAGCTCCAGCCCAGTAAATATGCTCTTTTTTGCACGAGATTGCGTTCGGCTGTATTTGATATTTTAATCAGGGACCAAACGGCCTTTTGTGACCATTGAGAAATGGGTGCCACTCCCGCCCCAAAATGGCAACCAAAAAGTGAGCCACTCGGACCAATTTTCTCCTTCTTGCTAATTTGCTAATCAAAAATGTTGCCAGTTGCTCTGTACTCTGCTATGCTAGGGCGAGCCAGTTGTCCGCTCTAGCGCAGAGGAAGAGAGCAGGCAATGTTAACCTCCGAAGAGCGCGAGCGCATCCGCCGCGCCTACTACCTCGATCACCAAAGTATCCGCCACATTGCGCGTGAGGAAGGCCGCTCGCGCCGAACCATAGACCAGGCTGTTTCTGACGACCCGCCCACCGCCTACCATCTTACCAAGCCGAAACCGGCACCAATTTTAGGACCATTTCAGGCACGCATTGAAGACCTCTTGCGCCAGAGTGAGCGCTTGCCTCCCAAACAGCGCTACACGGCTCACAAGATATTTCAGTTGCTCCAAGCCGAAGGCTATCAGGGGTGTGAATCGAGCGTCCGGCACGCCGTGTCGGCCTGGAAGCGAGCGCGGCACCGCCCAGAGGTCTTTCTGCCCTTAGAGTTTGACCCAGGCCAGGATGCCCAGGTGGACTGGGGCGCGGCCACCGCCAGCATCGCTGGCGTGCGCCAGGTAGTGCAGGTCTTTGTCATGCGCCTGTCCTACTCGCGGCGCGTCTTTGTGATGGCGTTTCCTTCCCAAAAACAAGAGAGCTTCTTTTACGGGCATGTTCAAGCCTTCCGGCACTTTGGCGGGGTGCCTCATCGCCTCAGCTACGACAACCTTGCCACCGCCGTGAAGCTCGCTTTTGACAAGAAGCGCACACGTCACGAACACCGCTCCTTTGTGGCCTTTCGGAGCCATTACCTCTTCGAGTCTCACTTTTGCACGCCTGGTCTGGAAGGAGCGCACGAAAAAGGCGGCGTGGAAAGTGGGGTTGGGTTCAGTCGGCGCAACTTCCTGGTGCCCATTCCAGAAGTCGCCTCCTTTGAGGAGTTGAATCGCGCATTGCTGGAACAGTGTCTCAAAGATGACCAGCGCCAGGTCCATCGCCAAGCCACCACGATTGGGCAAGCCTGGGAGTACGAACGCTCGTTTCTACGCCCCCTCCCCCCTTTCGACTACGACTGCTGCCAGATCGTGCGGGTGCGGCTGACCCCCTACAGCCAAGCCACTTTTGAGACCAATCGCTACTCGGTGCCGGTCAATCACACGCGCCGTGAAGTGACCATCAAAGCGTACCCGTTTACCCTTGAGATTTTGGATGGAACGACGTTGCTGGCACGTCATCCGCGTTGCTACGAGCGCGAGCAAGACCTCTTCGACCCCCTGCACTACCTCCCGCTGCTGGAACAACGACCAGGGGCTTTCGACTACGCCAAACCGCTGCGCCAATGGCGGCAAGGGTGGCCGGAGTCCTACCATCGGATGCTGCGCGTGTTGCGCGAGAGTTGGCCGGAGGGGCGGGGTGTCCAAGAATTTGTCCGCATTCTCAAGCTCCATCAAGAGCATCCCGCCCCACTTGTGGAGCAAGCCATTGAACAAGCACTCTCCTACGGTAGCGTACATCTGGATGGCGTTCTCCACTGCTTGCATCAGTTGATGACGCCTGAAGTCGTTCCACCACCGACAGGAGAGGGCGAGCATTCGCCTTTTCCAGAGGTCGGCAATCAACCCATTGATCTCTCCCGCTATGAACTCTTGCTGAAGCAGCGCTGGTAAAGGAGGCGCGCGTATGGAACATCAAGCGGTGTTGGAGAGCTATCTGCGGCAGCTTCATCTGCCCACCTTCGCGCTCAATTACCAATCCTTTGCCCAGGATGCGACCCGAACCGACCTTCCCTACGAACGCTACCTGCTCGCGCTCTGCGAGGCGGAGGTAAATCAGCGGGAAGCCAATCGCGTCGAACGGGCCATTGCCCAGGCCAAGTTTCCGGTGGCGAAGGAACTGGCTAGTTTTGATTTTAGCGCGGTGCAGAATGTCCCCAAGATGCGCGTGTTAGAACTGGCCCAAGGTGGGTACATGGCGAAAGCCGAGACCATTATTCTGATTGGCAACCCCGGCTTGGGCAAAACCCACATAGCGATTGGACTGGCGTTAGCTGCCTGCAAGCAAGGCAAGAGAGTCCGCTTCTACACGGCGGCCAGTCTCGTCAATGACCTCCTCTCGGCTCAAAAGGATTTGCGCCTCTCCAAGTTCACTGCCCAGATGAACAAGCTGGATTTGCTTGTCTTGGATGAGCTCGGCTTCATTCCTTTTTCCAAAGACAGCGCCCAATTGCTCTTCCAACTCTGCTCCGACCTCTACGAACGGGTCTCGATCATTGTAACAACCAACCTGCGTTTTGCGGACTGGACGCAGATTTTTGGGGACGAGCGGATGACGGCTGCCTTGTTGGACCGGCTGACGCACAAGGCCCATATCCTCGAATTTGTCGGGGAGTCGTATCGCTTCCGCCAGCGGCTCCGCCAAGCCGAGCAACAGGGCGCCGAGAGCAAGATGGAAGCAGGATAGGAGATTCCTCTTCGTTTCAACGGATGTTTCTGGTAAGCTGCCAGGTGTGAAAAAGCAGAGTAAAAAGGAGGGTGCAGATGCCACTCTTTGGACGACCGAACATTATGGAGTTAGAGCGCAAGCGGGATGTTCAAGGCTTGATCAAGGCGTTGCGTTACAAGAAAGATGTGAACGTGCGCTGGACAGCAGCGTCTTTCCTGGGGATGATGAAGGATGTGCGCGCCGTTGAGCCGTTGGTGGCGGCCCTCCAAGACGAGGACAAGCATGTGCGCCTGGCAGCAGCACAGGCCCTGGGGGAGTTCAAGGATGCACGCGCGGTTAAGGGGTTGGTAGTCGTCCTTGATGATGAGGACAGGTTGGTGCGTCGGGAAGCAGTGGAAGCTCTGGGGAAGATCAAGGATGCCAGCACAGTGTGGATGCTGGTGGCGGCCCTCCAAGACGAGGACGAGCATGTGCGCCTGGCAGCAGAGAGAGCGCTGGGTAGGATTGGTGTACAAGTACATACCCTGTGGGAGATGATGGAGGTGCGCACCGTTGAGCCGTTGGTAGCGGCCCTCCAAGATGGGAACTGGTCGGTGCGCGTGGCAGCAGCACTAGCCCTATCGAGGATCACGGATGCCCGTGCGATGGAGCCGTTGCTGGCGGCCATGCATGATGAGAACGAGTACGTGCGCGAGGCAGCAACGCACGCCCTCGCCCTCGGGTCAATCCATTATATGAGGTTTGACGCTGGTGGGTAGCGACAATGAAGGAAAAAGCTCAAATTGCCATCAGGCCAAACCGCCTGTAAAGTGCGCTGGAAGACAAGGCGCAACGTGTTTTCCCGTCACGACAACTGCCCTTGTATGCCAGGACTCATAAGACGAGGATGATGAAGGGGCACGCCTTTGAGCCATTAGCGGTCGCTCTCAATGACCAGGACAGGGAGGTGTGTTGGAAAGCAGAGGTGGCTCTGAGCAGGATTGACGTGCCAAGATCGGACACTTGATCAACACTCCTCTGGTGGGGTCTTATGTGTTGGCTCCAGATGTTAGCAAATGGCTCCATTATTTCGATGCCATTCTAAGAAGCTCAAGTGCCCTCTGGCAGCATTTCAATTTAGCAAGTTGCCACTTATTTCAATGCCGCATACATTCGGCTCGCACTTGCCTACGGAACTCCGTAAGGAGTCGTTCGCGCAGATCATTGTGCAACAAGGCCCAGCTTGAGTACTGGTTGAGATAATGAACGTACTCTGAAATGGTCGGTCTTCAGTGGTTGTGTTGTTAGGGAAATAGGCGTATAATAATCCTGCTCAGGTCGCCTCCTCATTGCGACAGGAGTTCCAGTGTGACGCGATATGTCTCCCAACACCATGCTCGTTTTCGCTTCCAAGCTAGAAGGGCGAGCGCAGGGCTACTGCCATTGCCTGCGGGTTCGAGGCACCGTCACAAGAGATGAGAGGACGTCGTGGAGGATGTTTGCTACAGGGGGGTAGATACATATGGCTCGTCTCGAAAAACTGTCGCGCGGAGCCCAGATCAAGGGCGCTTTGCCAGATGGAGTGGCGACAGTGGCGGATGTGCAATGGCACAGCGGGGTCGCGATTGAACTGACCTACAAAGATGCTGCGGGCCGCCTGGGTAATGAACTGCCCTACCGCGACCGCGAGCCTACTCTGGAGATCGTTGAGTCTTCGCGACTGTGGAGCTTTGATGTCGATGGCGCTCTGCTGCGGCTCGTCTCCGAAGCCTACCGGATTCGCCTGGCGTATCTCTTCGACCCACGCCTCGCGTTGCATACCTCACTCGTCGAGCCGCTGCCACACCAGATCACCGCGGTCTATGGTGAGATACTGACCCGTCAGCTGTTGCGCTTCCTGCTGACAGACGACCCTGGTGCGGGGAAAACGATTATGGCTGGACTCTTCATTAGAGAATTGCTGATTCGTGGCGATCTGCATTGCCGCTTGATCGTCTGCCCTGGCAGTCTAGTGGAGCAATGGCAAGATGAACTCAATCAGCGCTTTCATCTGCCCTTCGAGATCCTAACCAATGATAAGCTCGAATCGGCACGCACGGGCAACTGGTTTCTAGAGAATTATCTTGCTATTGCCCGGCTGTGCAAGATGAACCTGGCAGTACTATGATATACTGAAGTGACAATCGGAAGGATGCTTACAAAACCAAGTGCACATCTGGTTATGTTTCTGACATCACTTCGCATTGAATTGAGCAGTTTTCGCATGAATTACAGGTTTTCAGGGCATGAGACATTTCCGTTTCGCTACACCTGGCTACCTAAGGCAGTGCAGGTAATCGGCGTAGACCATCGACTGCTCGAGGACGATGAGCAAGCTATGGTCGAACTTGGCGTGGGCAAAAATATGGTCCGAGCTATCCGATTCTGGATTCAAGTGTCAGGTCTTGCAACGTATAGCCGACAGGATGGGTATATAGTCACTCCGTTGGGTGAATCTCTCCTTGGTGCCAGCGGCCTTGATCCCTACCTTGAGGATGTCCGGACACTGTGGCTGATCCACTGGAATCTGTCTAGCCAACGAGAGGATCCGCTGTTCGCCTGGGATCATCTGTTGAACCATTGGCATCACCCCGACTTCACACGTACGGATGCGCTACTGGCGTTTCGACGTGAAGCCGCCAGACTAGAGCGGGATCTCTCTGATGTAACCCTTGAGCAGCACTTCGACATATTTTTGCACACCTATGTGCCCACGAGAGGTGGCAAGGGCCTAATCTTAGAGGACAATCTCGACTGCCCCCTCGTAGAACTCAATCTTATTCGAAAGATCGGTGAGCGCCGCGTTGGCGGACAGGGCAAGCAGGAGGCGGTTTATGCGTTCCAGCGCGATCCGAAGCCAGACATCTCTGCGGAGTTATTCGCCTATTGCTTGCACGAGTTCTGGGACACACATCACCCACACGAAGATGTGCTGAGCTTCCGGGACGTAGCCGTCACTGTGGGTAGCCCTGGCCAGATCTTCAAGCTGCCAGAGTGGGACATCCGAGAGCGCCTTGAGACTATCTACGAGGATTCGTGCGGTGCCTTCCGCTACGAGGAATCTGCCGCTTTCCAGCAAATAGGTCGCCTCGCCCATGAGCATGGTGATCTGTTGCCTATGATCTACTCCCCGGAGGCTCCACATGCCTGATTCCAAGATCGCAGATCTCTTCCAGATTCGTGGGCACTTTTTGCGCTCGATTCACCTTAGCCGCGATTTCAACGATGCCTCCGCCCTCCAAAGCTACGTGCTTACCAGTCATGCCAAGGACTGCCTCCAACGGATGATGACCGGTCTGTCACCGCAGTCTGGTCAACGGGCATGGCGGATCACCGGCGATTACGGGTCTGGGAAGTCATCATTAGCTCTTGTACTTGCGCACTTGTTGGCACCGAATAGTACCGATCTCCCCGCCGCTCTGCGGCAGGCCATCGATTTCACGCAGTTGGGTGTGGCACATACGCGACTGCTCCCAGTGTTAGTCACCGGCTCGCGCGAAGCGTTGTCGCTGGCACTGCTGCGGGCGCTTCGTGATGCCGTGCAGAACGCGAGCACTCCCAGCGAGCGTGTGCCAGTGGTCTCGGAGCTTGACGCAGCCCTTGATGCCGTGTCTGGCGAACCCCCCTCTGATGTGACTACGCTCGCGCTGCTCCAACAAGTATCGGAACATATGGTCGAAACGGGTAAGGCAAGTGGGCTGCTTATCATCCTCGATGAGTTGGGCAAGTTCTTGGAGTACGCCGCGCAGCACCCAGAGCGCCAGGATATCTATCTACTGCAATGCCTTGCTGAAGCTGCCGCCCGCAGCGGGCGGCGCCCGTTATTGCTGGTCGGATTGCTCCATCAAGGATTCCATACCTATGCCGACCAACTTTCGCAAGCTAGCCAACGGGAATGGGAGAAGGTTGCAGGGCGCTTCGAGGAAATCCTGTTCAATCAGCCTCTCGTCGAGATCGCGGGCCTAATCGGTGATGCTTTGGGTGTGCAGGTGGCTCGCGTTCCGGAGCAGGAGAGGAAAGACGCGGTGCGAGCGATGGAGATCACGCATCATCTTGCCTGGTACGGTGCGTCGACCGGGATCGAGCAACTTTGCGAACAAGCTCCGCGCATATACCCACTGCACCCGACGGTGTTGCCCGTCCTGATAAGGCTTTTTACTCGCTTCGGCCAGAACGAGCGCTCGCTGTTCAGCTTTCTCCTCTCGACTGAACCCTTTGGCCTTCAGGAGTTTGCAGCGGGAGCGCACGGTCAAGATGACTTCTATCGACTTCATCATCTGTACGATTACGTTCGCTCCACATTTGGACACCGACTTGCGGTGCAGAGCTATCGCAGCCACTGGACCCAAATTGACTCGGTTATCAACAGTGTCCACACTGATGACCCTTTGGAGCTCCAACTCCTCAAGACTGTTGGCCTACTCAATTTACTCGACGCGCCACATCTCCTCGCGACCGATGAAGCGCTAATCGCCGCCGTAGGAGGAGGTGCGGTGACAGCAGGCAAGCGCGTGAAGCTGATCCTTCAGCAACTACAGAAGAAGAAGCATCTTCTTCACTTCAGAGGAGCTGCAGGAGGCTACTGTCTGTGGCCGTACACCAGTGTAAATCTCGAACGAGCGCTGGAGGATGCGCATCGCGCGCTGGGATCTTACCTACGGGTCTCAGGGGAACTTCTTGCCTATTTGGAGACCCGTCCACTCGTTGCACGGCGGCACTACATCCAAACAGGGACGCTGCGCCACTTTGAACTTATCTATGTGCCGGTCACCGAATTAGCCGAGGCAACAAAGCCGGATGCCAAGGGCGCGGTTGGACGCATCGTCGTCCCGTTATGTGAGACTCAGGAGGAACAGCGAGTAGCCATCGTGTTTGCCTCGTCTCCTGCCATGGCAGGTCGCTCCGATGTGCTCATCGCGATCCCGCAACCCCTAAGCGATCTAGCCGGGCTCATGAAAGAGGCCAGATATTGGCAATGGGTAAACGACAACACGCCTGAGCTGGCGAACGATACCTTTGCCGCCGAGGAAGTCAGTCGCATGGTGGCTGCGTCCCGACACATGCTAGAACAGCGTATTCAGAGTTGCCTCGGAGTGCAGCAATCTTCCAGTTCCATGGAACTGCAGTGGTATCGCCAAGGCGAACCACTTGCCGTGCATGATCGGCGTCAACTTCTGGCCCTGCTTTCAGACATCTGTGATCAGACGTTTCCTCTCGCACCCATGCTCAAGAACGAACTTGTGAATCGGGAAACCCTTAGTTCGGCGGCAGCCGCTGCACGAACTCGACTGATCGAGCAGGTCCTCAGTGCGCCAGACCAGCCCTGGCTCGGGATGGATCCAACACAGAAGCCACCTGAGATGTCGATCTATCTATCAATATTGAGACGTACCGGGCTACACCGAGAGATGGCAGCTGGTTGGCGTTTGGGCCTGCCATCGATTGATCGCGACCCCTATAGAGTATGCCCTGCATTGGTGCGTATCCGGCAGGTGCTTGAGGAGAACCCAAACGGGCGTGCAACTGCAGCTGACATTTTCGATGCGTTACGAGAGGCCCCCTATGGTGTGCCTCTCGGCGTCAGCCCGCTACTCCTGGCCGTGTTCGCGGCGATCAACGCGCGAGATGTCGCATTCTACGAGCATGGCTCGTTCCTACCAAGTGTTTCCGGCCATGATTTCCGTCGGTTACTCAAGAACCCCACAACGTTTCAGGTGCAGTTCTGTGAGGTCACAGGCAAGCGCACCGATCTGTTCAACCGCCTCCGCGACGTTTTGCGCGTCCCAAGCGTCAACATGCAGGAGGCGAGACTGCTCGATGTTGTGCGGCCGCTATTCGCCTTTGCGGCGCGACTACCCGAGTACACCAGGAAGACCCAGATGCTTTCCAATTCTGCATTGGACGTCCGGAAGGTATTGCTTAGCGCCCGTGAACCCGGCCCTTTGCTGTTCCGCGACCTTCCTGTAGCGTGTGGATTTGCGCCTATCCCAGCTGACGGAACAAATAGTGGAAGTGACGTACAGGGCTTTGTCGCGGCTCTGAGCGGTGCACTCGACGAACTGCGGAACGCGTACCCGAACCTGATAGAGCGAATGAAGGGCAGCCTTAGCACCGCCTTTGGTTTGGAGGAAACTGCAACTCTCGTGCGTGAGGAGCTAGGGGCTCGCGTGGAACACATCATAGCCCATGTGACGGAGCCGCGCCTCAAGTCTTTTTGTCTTCGCCTAAGTGACACCTACCTTCCAGAGGCAGAATGGGTGGAATCGCTGGGCAGTTTCGTCTGCTCAAGGGTGCCCACAGCTTGGGTGGACAGTGATGTCCGCCGGTTCATGCAGGAACTCAACTACCTCTGCGCTCGATTTCAACGCGTCGAGAGCATCAGGTTTGCAAGGAGTGATGAAGCCCTCAGTGGAGAAGCTGTACGTGTTGCCTTAACCCGGTCAGACGGCACCGAGCGCGAGCAGGTGGTCTTCCTCTCTCCAGGCGAGAAGGTCACGGTAACGAATCTCGCTTCACAGATGACGGCGCTATTGAAAGGTCATGGGCGGCTTGGGCTGGTCGCAGCCACCCAGGCCCTTTGGCAATCGCTCACAGAGAGCGAGGAGGGTGAGCAATGACTATATCAGTGAGGCACATCTTGAGCTTATCTGGCGGCAAAGATAGCGCGGCCCTGGCAGTATACATGCGCGACCGCGTCCCCCAGATGGAGTACCTTTTCCACGACACTGGCAAAGAACTCCCCGAGACGTATGACTATCTTAGTCGGCTCGAGGCTCTTCTCGGGAAGAAGATAACGCGTTCGACATCGAATCAGAACTTCGACACGTGGCTCGCCATTTACGGTGGGATGATTCCTTCCAATCATCGGCGATGGTGTACACGTATGCTGAAACTCAAGCCATTTGAAGATTACGTCAGTAATGATCCCGTCTATAACTACATTGGCATTCGCGCTGATGAAGATCGCGTTGGTTACATCAGCCACAAACCTAATATTACCCCTGTCTATCCATTTCGCGACGATGGCATTATACGAGCGGACGTTATTCGCATACTTGAGGAAAGTGGCCTTGGACTTCCGCCCTACATGGACTGGGGACGAACCCGGTCAGGCTGTTTCTTCTGCTTCTATCAGCAGAAAATCGAGTGGGTGCGGCTCAAACAAACCCACCCAGACCTTTTCGAGGAGGCAAAGCGGTACGAGCATGCCAACGCGGTTACCGGAGAGGCATTTCACTGGAATGGCCGCGAATCCCTAGACGAACTAGAGCGTCCTGAGCGGATGGAAGAGATTGTCCGAAACTGGGAAAGCAGCCGTGCGCGCCGGGTTGCGCCCAACCGTCCACTTCTCCAAATTCTCAGCGGAGAGGAAGAGGAAGAGGAAGAGCGGGAGGGTTGCCTCATCTGTTCGCTATAGATCGGGGGTGCTGGGTCGGACTGACGTTGTGTCAGCCGCCAGCAGATTACTCTTCTGGCTGAGTGTCCACCGCCCGTCAGTCGCACTTTGTCTGTGCCTAACCAATTGATGACGTCGGTGGTGCAGGTAGTAGCAAGGGGCAGACGGATGGATGACATCGCGACCAAAAAGATAAAGTTCCTGCGCCAGTACGGGCCCATCGCGCGCAACGACAACATGTATGATGAAACAATCCAACGTGCGGCTAAACGCCTCGGAATCCGGCCAATCACATTTGCTCATCCTCGGCTCAAGGACGTACAGGAGTGTTTCACGGGGGAGTGGCCGAAATCGGTCGTTCTCACGGGCACAGCAGGTGACGGGAAAACGCACCTCTGCCGCGAGGTGTGGGAGAGTAAGGGTGGTGACCTCGTAGAGTGGGCTACCGATTCTCCTTACTTGCGCCACGGCTTTGTGTCGGAGGGCGGACAACACATCGTATTCCATGTCATCCGCGACTTCAGCGCTTGGGTACCACAACTACATGCGCAGTGGACTACAGAGCAGCTTCAGCTTCTAGATACTTTCTGTCAGACGCTTTATCAAAGAGACACGGGACACGTGTTTCTGATCGCTGCAAATGACGGCCAGCTCGTCGAGTCCTGGCGAAGGCTGCCCAATAATGAACCGTTCAGCGGTGTACGCGACCTTCTGGAGACGCTTTTAGTTGAAGACCGCCAGCACCTTGATGGCGTTCATCTGGAGTTCTTTAACCTGAGCCGAGGCCGTTCGGCTGAGCTCTTCGACCTTGCTCTGAAGGCATTCCTGAGCCATGAAGCATGGCGCGATTGTCTCGCAGGTGATAATGGACCTGACGATGCATTCGGTCCCCGATGCCCCATCCGCCACAACTATTTGCTTCTGCAGGAGCCGCTTGTCCAGAAAAGGCTTCGTATACTCTTTGAGCTGTGCGACTACAACGATTTGCATCTTCCTATCAGGCAGATATTGCTCCTTCTCACTAATGCAGTGCTGGGGCACCCAGACGTCAGGGATGATCTGCTGGTGCCATCAGATATACCGCATCTGATCCAAGAGGGCACTGTGGCTCGCGCAAGCCTTTACAATAATATCTTTGGAGGAAACCTTGGCGAGAATCGTCGCCAGGCGCTGACCATTTTCGCGTACTTTGACAGGTTCCGCATCGGTTATGAGACCTCGAATCGCATTGACAACATCCTGATTTTTGGGGATGCCGACGCCAATGTGCGTCCTTACTTCGATCAGTTGCTTGCTGATGACACGTTCTATGGCGTGAGCCCAGAGTATCGTGCTGCTCAACGGGCATATGTCGAAGGAACCACTGAAAAAGAGGAGAGCGTCGTTGCCCACTTCCTGAACCAGCTAGTGGTCCAGAGGCGAGGACTATTCTTCAAGATTCCCCATGATCAAGAAGAGGAGGTGCGTTTGTGGGATCTCACCGTATTCAAATACGCAGGTGATTATCTCGATCATGTCGTGCGAGCACTTGCGAGCGGGCGACCCGTCGATCAGCCCATTCGCGCCCGCCTCGTGAAGGGGCTCAACCGTATCTTCGTTGGTATGCTCATTAACAGCGAGCGAGAGCTGGTCCTAGCCAGCAGCCTCTCTTTCTCTGCTGCTCGGGTGAACCGGTTATTGGAAGAACGCATCTCGGTCTTTCCCCACCTTGGCGAATGCGTTGAAATTGTCCTTCGGAATGGGGTGCCGACACTCAACGTCGTGCTTGGGCCAAACAATATCTGTTCCCTTCCGCTCTACCTCATCCGCTTTGAGTATCTCTGTCGAGTAGCCGATGGTGCCTTACCGAGCAGCTTCTCGAAAGAATGCTATGAAGACATGCTCGCGTTCAAAACTCAAATACTTGCCGGCCTTGTCGAGCGTCGCCAGCAATACCAGAACGTTTCGCCGTACACGTTCAGGCTCCTGACGCTTGATGACCAGGGTGGCCCACTCGAAAACATGATCGAGCTTAAGCTATAGTCGCGCTTATGGAGCATGCCTAATGAATAAGACGTTCGCTCTCGTGCCTGCGCCGAATCCAAAGGATCACAGCAGAATATCGCCATGGGTGGATGAGCAGATTTGGGGACATCGCCTCTGGGACGGACAGACTCCCTGGCTACTCTTTCTGGAATTCCTCTCTGTCGCTGAAGCATGCTCGAGACAAGACCAACTGCTTGATGAGAATGGTGTCTATTATCCGCTCGTTTACAATCCTTACAAGCGGATGTATCTACGCAACATCCTGTTCAACAACGTAGAGCTTGCCCGGATTGCTGACCAACAGGGACTGAACAACGATGCGGCGTGGGACTCCTGGATCGGGTGGATGAATGACAACGCTCAAGGCATTGCGATCCGCGATTTCTCCTACCTGAAGCGAAACTTCCACTCATTCCGTGATTTCGCTGACCTTGTCGCTATGCTCCAAAACACGGCGGTGGAAGCAGAGACCAACCGACGTTGGGTGTCGCGATTTGTGTTCCCCTTCGGACCCGAAGGCCTATACATCGACCTGGGTATCACGGATGGCATGAAGACCCAGCCACAGTACATCAATTTTGGGCGCACAGGGGAGTTGCTATACCTGATGTTGTGCCGAAGCGCCCAACGTGATGCACTTGTTGAGCCTGTGAGCCAGCTATTTCGTGGCGACAACTCATGGAATGTTCTTCTGGCGCAGTTGCAGACCAACGCAGAGCATGATCTGATTGAGCAAGGTCGAGGTCACAGTTATTTACCGTACGTGCGACATGCATCATTTGATGTACTTGGCGATGATTGGCTGCATGTGTTCCGACTTGGTCTCCCGGGGTTCGATGCGATCCCACACTTGGTGACGTTGGGAGCATTCCACGTGATGCTTTACCAGATCACTGTTGCGGCCGATTGGTTGGGGCAAAACCACAACCCGTATATGATCTGCGAAGTGGTCGCTCCTCACAAAACTCAGGTGAGGGAGCTTTCCTTCACATGCTATCAGGAGAACACTGCCCTGCCTGCGCGCGCGGTGGATGCATACCTCACCGAAATCGAGCACTCTGACGAGTGGTGCAAAGCACTGGAACAGCCAGATGCATTTGAAGCCTGCAAGCGAATTCTGACGGATCGAGTATGGTGGCCGCAGAAACCGGGCGATTACAGTGGGAAGCCGAACCCGCACAACCTCATGGCAGAGTTGCGAGAAGAAGCAGCGGATGGCCATGAGAAGCACGTCGCTCAGGTGCATCGCTCCTACGGCCGCGATGTTGGTCTGATTTCAAAGCGCGGAACCAACAAACTGCGATATGCACCCAACGATAGCTTTCTGAAGACATTGATTGCAGCGAACATCGAGACGCGGATGGAGTTGCATGAGTTTCTTGAACGTCTCTACCAACGGTACGGTCTGGTATTCGGGGAGCGCGAGGCCGCGCTGGCCCTCCAGAAGGAGGAGTTTGACAAGGAGGCGTTCCGTGCGAACGCCCAACGATTAGAACAACGTCTTACTAGCTTGGGGCTGCTGCGGCGCCTTTCCGATAGCTGCGCCTACGTCGTGAACCCAAACAAGAGGAGGTCGGTATGACAGGGACGGAACTCATCGGCGCGGTCGCTGCTTTGTATCTCCGCGATCGGCTTTCAGGAAACGATGGCGAGGGAACGGCGCGCTTCATTATCGATGCCCTTACGGCAGAACAGACCGCCGCCATTGCACGGGCCGTGATTAACGACACCCAGCTTGCGGCAGACATCGAATTGAAGTTACCAGAGCACTTCTTGCGTGGGTTCGGACTCCCTGACGCAATTCTTACGAAAGAACGGGCCACGTACTACCGCAATGCATATTGCGCACGAAACGCCTTGCTCTTGGCTAACACTGGAGACGACGAGATCCAATCCCTCAAAGAACTTGTGCCTATTGGAGCGGCCCAGTTAGCGGAGGAGGCGCGTCTTTGGATAGAGGTCGCGAGTGCTGGTGTTGCTCTCACTGACGAGCAAAAGGTGTGGTGGGAGAAAGCGCTTCTTGGCCTGCATGGACTGCACGTTTTCTCGCTCGATCGTGTGGCTGAGTACATCATAGAGACACAAGCAGCCATTCGTGACGAAGGCGAAACGCTCATTAAAGCGCTCGGCGCTTCGCTTCCTGCGCTCCATATGCCACGCGACTCTGTACTCTTCACTACACTCAAACCCACTGCTCTCAGACAGCCATCGCGGTGGAAACGCGCCTATAGTGATGCTTACAACCAACGCACTTCATATTTGCGAAAGCAGACGCCGTCCCAATCTCTTCTGACGAGCGAAGACCTAAGGCAGGCCTTCATCCGAGTGCAAGAGAGTATCCCAGAGTATTGCCATCTGCGTGTGCAAGCGTTCATAGATGCGCCTAGCGGTTGGAATCCTGCTGCAGCCGACCTAGCGACTTGTGAATGGGAGACTATCAAGCCGCTATTTGATGGGCTAAAACGGGCCCGCTTCAATTTGGGGGAAGAAACAAAGGCCTTCTACGACGAGCGAGAACCAGAGCTCCTGAGCAACGGCGAAAGGGAGTATTTAGCCCGGCTGGCGGAGGCGCGAAGGCTTAGCGAACCGCAGGATGAGGACAGGCAGTTCTACGAAGCCCATCGCAATGAGCTGAAGGAGGACCCTAAACTCAAGTCCAATTGGGACCGCTTTGTATTTGGCACCCCGCGCGAGTCAGAAGACTTTCTGACGGGGCTCGCACTCTGCATGGAGGCCCTATTCGCTCAACAGCCTCTGAGCCGCAGCCGTACCCTGACGATTCGCTGCGATCGCGCGACAAAGCGTGACCTCAAGGGACTCAACGTGGACGCCGGCCGATATTTCGCTCATCGGTATCGTGGTCTCCGCTCATTGTTGGGTTCGCAGGTCCAGTGGCAAGTCGGCCAACTGTTCGACTTCGACGATCTGCTTGAGGAGTGGCAATCGAAGGAGGTCGCTCTCAATAGGTCGTCTGCTCGCGCAGCCTTGCAACTGAAGTTCACGCTGTATTTAGAAGTGGAGCAACTGACAGGTGGAACCGAAATATATAACGCGCAACTCATATGGAAATACAATCCCAGCCAGGTATTAAGCGAGTTTGTGAACGATTGGGCACGATTGGTTAAACATCCTCTCGTGTCCTGTACCGTGGCACGTAAGATGTCAGGCCGTAAAGGCCGTGCGCAGAGCGTAGATCTGTCCGATGTCAGGACGCTTTCTCCCGTGTATGGTCAAGATTACGGGTCTTTCGTCGCTGCTTATAAGAAGCGTGACGATATCGCCGTGCTTTGGCGCGCTAATCTCGACCGCGCTGTGCAGGAACAGCTGATCGGTAGTGCCACAGCGGGAACTCTTTCTCAGGCCTTCCAGACATTTCAGGAATGCTATGCCGCAGCAATACAGGGTTTTGCTCAACGGGGGTTGGCTTGCAGTGAGCTTGAAGAACAACTCACGGTATATGGCAACCTTCTGGAGCGCATCTGCCTCGATGCACGAGGAGACAAGAATAGGGAACTATTATTGCGTCCGCTCCTGGGCGTTGGAACAGTACAGGTGCAGGGTGGACGTGAGACTGCTATTGTGGCGCCGTGGCATCCCCTCCGCTTGGCTGCCATATCTCGCAAGGCGCACCTGGTAGCCGACCTCATCCGCTCTCTACTCAGCAGGGAGCAGATCCAGTTTGGTGACACTCGACTGTATTTCCAAGACTTGGTGCAGGAACTCCAACATCCTTTCTATCCCGAGGTCGTGCTAGGCTGGCATGGCGACAAGGCCGTATTACTCTCACTGACTGACATAGTTGGAGATTACTCACTTCACGAGCCACCTATCGCAAGCCGTACGGCATGGGACGACACGAATGAGAATCCGCTTCCTGCTGCGAATACGGTACTGGACCTAGTAGGCCGTTATCTCACTTTGTATCCGCACAAGCAGGCCAATTTGTCAGTGGTCTTGTACAACTGCGACTCCGCACGTTTGCCGCAAGCAGTCGTGGACAAGATCGCATCTGTCTACGAAGACGAAGAGGATGTACGCTGCCAGGTAATTCTTCGCCACCGCGACGAAAAACGCCTCAGGTCGCTGTACGAACGCATCGTTGAGATGTCCGATACCAATCCGGATGCGTTCAGTGCGAGCGAAGCGCAGCAGGATTTTATGGCACGTCTTCGGATTGCCATCCTCGCAGACCAAGCACCTGCACCGACCCCGCAAGACGGGTGTTTCGCAGATATAGCATTCTCCCAGGACGTTATCGCTCGGCATGCTCATTTGGAGTGGTACTATGAGACGGCAAATCCTCTGCCGGTTGCACAGTTGGTGCCACCGCGTTGGTCGAGACGGCGCGCTGCGGCGAAGGATGACATGAAGTCTGTCGTGTACCTCTGCTGTCCTGTCCAAAGCATAGAGGGATGGAGTTTCCTGACTGCGCTCACCACGTTTATCAAAGGCGATTGGGATGGCGATACGTCCCGGCGTCTCCTTCCAGCACGCCAGCTAGACTTCCAGGACCCTGATATGGCGTCCATCTTTGCGGATACGCATAACCTTGCAACGTGGGTGGTGAATTACGACGAATTACTAGACCGGCGTCAGCTGATGAACCAGGGCGTACAGGTGATTCGCTACAAACAATCTGCCACGCAAGGCCGAAACATCGTGATTTCTTCGACTGCTTCGCTCGATCTACTCCATCAGATGGTGCTAGGGCGTCTACGCGACTTGAACCTTGAGGTGGATGAGCAAACATATCAGGATCTTGTGCGCCGATTCATCGCGGACGCGAACGGCATCTCTGGAGACATTGTACTGCGCGCGGCTAAACATGGCCGGAATGCCAGCGAATTGATGGGGATCGTACTCAGCCGATATCTCATTCAGCATGAGCTAGGGCTCTCTCGACACTACGGCTGGTATTTTCTTGATGACTATGCAGATTGGCTAGGACAGCGCGAGGAGCAAATCGCAGACATACTCGCCTTGAGCCCTGAATCTCTACCCGATGGGCGCCTGCGGTTGGCTATCATGGTTTCAGAGGCAAAGTACATCGACGCCTCAGGGGTTTCTGCCAAGCGGAAGGAGTCCCAGAAACAGTTGCGTGATACGGTCGCCCGAGTAAATGACGCATTGTTCGGCGACCCAGAACGTTTAGATCGGGACCTCTGGTTGGCGCGGCTTTCTGACTTAATCCTTGACGGGGTGCAGTTCCCTGCTAGCGCGCGCATTAACTTGGCAGATTGGCGCCGAGCGATACGCGAAGGCAAGTGCGAGGTGTATGTCCGTGGCTATTCTCATGTCTTCGTATCTGGCCCTGTTGCCGCGCCTGATTGCTCTGACTTTGCCCGGGTTGCTGGGCTAGACAACGCATTCCAAGAGGTATTCGACCGCTCACGGGTACGTCGCCTCGTGCTAAGCTATCTGCGCAATGAGAGCCCACTGGTAATCCGCGAGGAGATTGCCGAAGAACCGGTATGGAGGCATCAGGTCTATCAGCGCCCTGTAGATCGCGTGTTGGTCGACGTGCTGACACGTGACCCGCTTTCCGCGGCTGACGTCGATGATCCCGACGAACTCGCCTCAGGAGATGACGCTGACTCTGGTGATTCCTCATACGTTCCTCCCGGTCCTCGTGATCCATCCGCGAGTCCACATGGAGCGGTGCCACCGACTCCTCATAAAGAAGAGGTAGGTGAAAGTATGCGAGGGCAGTCCGAAGAAGGTGGCGAGATTCGAGATGCGGCCGTTGGGGGTTGGGCTTACCCCGGAATCGCCTCACTCCTCGCACAGCAGGGCCCCAGTCATGGACGTGACGAGGTAGATCGTGTGTGGCTGCATGAGATTGAGAGCCGCACCAAAGCTGCGCTCCAGCAGTTTCAAATGCGCTCAAAGCTAGTGGAGAGCATCTTGACGCCCAATGCTGCCCTATTGAAGTTTGCCGGTAGCGAGGATCTTACGGTTGAACTCGTGAGTAAGCGTCGCTCACAACTGCTGACGACATTTGGACTGAACATAATTTCTATCCAACCAGAGGCAGGCGTTGTGTCGCTCGCAATCGAGCGCCCGAAGCGTCAGGTGGTACTCCTGTCGGACCTATGGCGGCAGTGGTCACCTGATTGTACCGATGGCAACCAGGAATTGCTGATTGCGACTAGGGAGAGCAACGGTGAACTACTCTATCTTGCCCCTGGTGCTGGGCACGCACCGCACACATTGATCGCCGGATCGACCGGAAGCGGTAAATCGGTCCTGCTCCAAAATATTATCCTTGCTATTGCTGCGACTAATCTTCCGAGCCAAGCACGTCTGATCCTCATCGACCCGAAGCAGGGAGTAGACTACTTCCAATTCGATGCGTTACCACACCTCGATGGCGGCATCATCGATCAAGTGGATACGGCGCTGGATCGCTTGCATGTCCTGGTCCAAGAGATGGACGCAAGGTACAGCAAATTCAAAGCAGCCCGCGCTCCTAATCTGAAGGCGTACAACCAGAAAGTACCGCAGGCTGAGCGCCTTCCAGTCATCTGGCTTATCCACGATGAATTCGCTGAGTGGATGATGATCGACGAATATAAGCAGGAAGTCACATCGATGGTCAGCCGCTTGGGAGTTAAGGCGCGCGCAGCAGGCATTTATCTCATCTTTGCCGCTCAGCGCCCAGATGCCAACGTTATGCCGATGCAACTTCGTGCAAATCTTGGCAACCGGCTCATTTTGCGGGTTGACTCGGAAGGCACCTCTGAGCTAGCGCTCGGCGATAAAGGGGCCGAGCGGTTGCTTGGCCGTGGCCACCTCCTGGCGAAATTGGAAGGCGAGCCGCTATATTACGCCCAGGTTCCGTTCACCGAGGAGGCCTTCATGGAGCGGCTCATCTCATTGATCGAGTAGCATTCTGAACTAAAGGCCCGTGAAAAACTATGACCAGTCTGATGCCGGGTAACCCCTACCATACACAGCCTCTCGCCTCGCAAGTTATGAGGGCGCGGTTTTTGCATAATGGTGAGCGAGGGGCGACGCACCGAATGGCCATAAAACGAGGGTATCGATTCAACGACGGAACACCGCTCCCCGCTGATCCTAGGAGGCTCATCCACCTTCAGTTGCTGGCAGAGGGCTCGACGGGGACATCAAGATCCTGGATGATCCTGGCGCGAGAATGCAGATAGCCAGCGAGTTCTTGCGCGAACGCTATATGGTAGCAGACACAGCCAGGGCAGGCTAGAACCAAGCATAAATGCCCAGGAGATCGTGGGATTGACCTTTGTTGCCCGTCATAGCACCGCCATTGCACGTACCGACCTGTCACGGCCGGTTGCATTAATGCTCAACGATGGTCTGCTCACGCCGGAGACGACCTTCTTCGACTACGGGTGCGGGCGCGGAGGTGACCTCCATCGCCTGGCAGAGCTTGGCTATGATGTAGCGGGATGGGACCCAGCCTACCGTCCAGGCGCTGAGATGCGGCCCTCTGATATCGTTAACCTCGGCTTCGTCATAAACGTAATCGAAGATCCTTCTGAGCGTGCCCAGGTACTCAAGAGCGCTTGGGCACTGACGCGCAGTGCGCTCGTGGTCGCCGCGCGTCCTGATTGGGAAGCGCGTAGCGTGCCTGGACGCCATTATGGGGACGGCATCTTAACTGCCAAGGGGACATTCCAGCGGTTCTACGCCCAAGAGGAGCTGCGTGCCTGGATCGACGGTGTATTGGAGGTACGGAGCATCGCTGCTGCCCCTTGCGTGTTCTACATCTTCCGTGACGAGGTGCGTGCCCAAGGGTTCCTCGCGGCCCGGGTGCGGCGACGCCCCTTACCTAGACCACGGATACCTGCCCCGCGTCGCCCGCGCGTCAGCGAGATGCTGTACGAGGCACACCGGACAATACTCGATCCAATCGTAGCGTTCATCGAGGCGCGAGGGCGGGCACCAGAGTCCTTCGAGTTGCCTGAGGCGCTAGCCGCGCGGGAGCAATTTGGGAGTGTCCGGGCGGCGCTCGCTGTTTTGCGCCGAATCACTGGCGACACGTCGTGGCACGCGGCTCAGCTAGCCGCGACTCAGGATCTCACCGTGTACCTAGCTCTCGCCGCCTTTGGCCGCCGACCGAAGTTCACCGACCTGCCAGCGGACATCCAGGTCGACGTCAAGGCCTTCTTCGGATCGTACAAGAAAGCGTGTGATGTTGCTGATGCCCTTCTTTTCCAGGCCGGCGATCAGTCAGCGATCGACAAGGCGTGCCGCGAATCCCAGATAGGCAAGCTCACGCCGGAGGCACTGTATGTGCATATCACCGCGCTGCCACGGTTGGACCCGCTTCTGCGCGTGTACGAGGGATGTGCTCGAACGCTCACCGGTGCTGTCGAGAGCGCAAACATCATTAAACTGAACCGCATCGAGCCGAAGGTGGGGTACCACGTCTACCCGAGTTTTGATCACGACCCACATCCAGCCCTCGAAGCTTCAGTGCGAGCTGACCTGAGGCATCTGCACGTGAAGCATCGTGACTTCACAAAATCCAAGAACCCTCCGATCCTCCACCGCAAGGAGACATTTGTTGCAGAGGACTACCCAGGAAGGGATACGTTTGCCCGACTCACAGCACAAGAGGAGAAACACGGCCTACTGTCGGACACTGTATCGATCGGCACCAGAGACCGGTGGGAACAAGTCGTTGCGAGCAAGGGCCTATGTTTTGTGGGTCATCGCCTTGTACAAAGGAAATTGCCGCTGCAGACTGTGAGCGACTCGTCATTATCTACCAAGAGCTAGCTGCCAGCGGCAGATGTGTGTGGAAGATGGTGTATAATTTCGGGCTTGACATCAGTCGCTCTGCGGATTCGGAAATTGTTTAGCTTCTCTTCCGCGCTTTCGATGACTCAGAGAGCTTGCCCATTAGGAGTTCTCTCCAAGTGATCAGCAAAGGTCCTGAGGAGCTGGTGAAAACTGGGGAACAGCACCTGTGAAGGGCCGCACTCGTGATCCCAATCCAGAATCTGGCCTATCGCTCCGCCCGGTGGAGGTGCCAGGTCAAGACAGGAGAGATTCCCAGCGTTGTCCATCCCAAAGGGAATCCAACGCTGGTGCCACCACACCGGTTGAATCGGTCCAGGTTGCCAGCTCGAGCGAAGCACCCTCTCGTCCGTAAAATAATGGGGGGGCTGGGATGCCCAATCGTCATCGTCCAGCAGTTCGCCTCCGCATCTGCCAAATCTCGATGATGTCCTCCACCGGTAAGATCTTCATCTGTGAACCTAACTTGATCTGGTAGCCTCCATTGTGTCGACGATAGGAGGCCCGGACATCCCCAGGCAGCGTGATGTTGAGGATGCCCTCCAGGTGCTTGATCGCTTCCTCGGATGCCTCCGGCGCGAGTTGGTGCCAGAGCTCTTGAGCCTGGCAGCGCATCCAAGTCTCGATGCGCTGCCAGAGTCCTTCAATCGTCTCCATGGGTACTCCTTCTCGGAGGCACTTCCTGGGACCTCCCGTCCTTTTGGAATCCCTTGCAAGCGGGAGATACCCTGCTTCTGGGACAGGGGATACTCTGCCCAGTAAAGCACACAGGGGCATTTAGTTGATCTTCCACGGAACTTCGCGCCACCCCTGATTTACATCTTGCTTGGCGCGCCGTAGAAACTGGATCAATGCGTCTTCGCCGAAGACGGTGCGATTGCCGCCCGCATCATTTCGCTCAAAGCGGAAGCGACCTCCGAAATCATAGTAGACGGTACATACGATATTAGTGGCAGCGCGATGTGTCAGGTTGGTGCTATCGAGTATTTGCAACACCCCTCCGCTTGTTGGCTCAGGTGTGATCTCGCTCGGCTCCCCTTCTAGCTCTGGCTTATTTGGCTCTAAAGCGAAGTATGTGGAGCCTTCGATATCCTTCCACTGCTCAACAAGCTTGCCGCTCTCCTTCAATTTACGGTAGGCGTCAGCTAGCACCGGCTGCTTATATTTCACAGTGCCACTGGTATAGACCGTCATGAGGAACGCCCTGTCCTCATAGTCGATGTAGAGCAACTCCACCCCTGGCTTGGCCAAGGCGGCGAGGACCTGTTCCTCATTGGCGGGATGAGGGTCTTCGAATTGCCTGAGATGACAATAGCACTGGCACTGCTTATCGTCGTTGATACAGTCCTTGTGGCGATCCTGTTCACATAATGAAGAACGTTTAGGCACTGCCTGCCTCCTTAATAAAATGAGATTGCTGCGCTTGGTGCCTCCATAAAGAAGAGAGCTATCATTAGATGAATGGCACTAGCCGTCATAATGCCTAATCTCCACGCTGAGCGCATTCCATTACCTCACAAAATAGCAGGCGACAGAACCATTGTCAAAATTGAAGTGGCATTTCAGGACAAACTCAGCGAGTTTGAAAGGCATTTAGCTTAGTTGAGGGCGCTGCTCCTTCGTTTATTTATTCACAAGAGGCATCATCTTTCCTCATCGGTTGCACGAAGATGAAAGCACTCACACAGCAAGACGGGGCTAGTATAGACAGCAAGGAGGAAGTGGGGATGCGCTTTGGGAGAAAAATCAGAGGAGTGATTGATAGCACCTGGGTGCAACGCTCGGGCTGAAATTTTCGTCCATTACAGATACGGACTTCGCTCGCTCATTCGCCTTGGTTCAACCGAACTCATTCGCGTGCTGGTCGGAAACGAGCAGCGTTGACCATAATGTCTGAGCCACACTTGGAGAGGTTGCGCCCTCCTCTTCTGGTGCTTCACCCGTAAACATAGGGAGCTCTTCCTCTAGGGACTGGTTCGGGTGTGCTTCAGTCTTGGCGACCACCTTGACTGCGGGCGAACTCGGCTGGGGCACGGGAAATTTCCATACCATTTTCCCGTTTGAAAGAGGACGAGCAAGTTCAAAGCCAGCAAAATCACGCATAGAATCAACTAGCCATAACAGCACCATATTGGGTTTCCTGACGAAACCCAGCAGCTCGAACCCAGGCAGGGTGAGTTGGGTATACTCCACATACTGACCTAACTCCCTTTCCTCATTCCCTGCCTTCCGCACCCAAAAATATCTCTGCTTCACGGTGAGTCGGATCCCAGCATTGGGAAGTTGCTCAACCCCAATGCCGTTTGCTGCTGCATGCTCAGTCAAGTACCCAAGGGCTTTATTACGGACCAAGTCCGCATACAACCAGGGATTCGTGCTGCCCTCCTTCTTGGAATAGGCTCTTGCGTGGGCAATAGCAGCCTCAAAAGCGCTATGGAGCAAAAAGCTGCAAGGCTCTAAGTCCTCAAGTGCTTCTACCGCATCTGGCGGCAATTTCTGCTCTTCCAAGGTACATCCTCCCAATTGGATGGGTTGACCAAATCTCCTTCATATTATGCGTTCCAAGTTAAAAACGTACAAGCGACGAAGGTACAAGGGGATAAAAGCTGACGAAAGCTGCATACACAGAAACACTCTTGTTTGAGACAATAGGGCAGCAAATCCAAGCCAGGTTGGTACGCCTTACTCAGCAAAAGGTAGCATATGCTAGGTACTTCTCTCTGGTGCAGTAAGAAACGGAAGGGGCGATGGATAGCCCGTATTGTGCGGAAATTTCATCCGAGGCTTAGAAGTACAGGGCTGCTTGGCACATCGGCCAGTATACAATGTATTTGCAGCACAAAGCGGCCTATGATGGCCAAAAACCTCACCAGTATACAACTTTCGATATTGAATACCTTGCAAATCTGCACGATTTTCCTGGGCTCATGAGGTAAGCCAGTATACAACTTTATTGTTCGTATACACTTGTTGTGGACCTTGCGAATAAAGTCCTTCACAACCAGATAAAGTCCTTCACAGGGAAATAAAGTCGTTCACAACCAAATAAAGTCCTTCAGAATGTTTGCTGGCTCCTTGTACATTTGTTTGTAGCGGCAAATGGTTTCCTGCAATAACGTGAAGGCCACGAGCCGGGACGGTATAAGATGACCGTCCCGGCTCTCATTGCTTGGAGCGCAGAAGGCAGGAGGGTGGGTAAGAAGGTTAGATCGGGGTGTCCCGTGAGAGGCAGAGAGCACCAGCCCCTCTCGCATGCGGCTGTGTCGGCAGGGTCCAAATGGAGGTACGAATCCGAAGGTTGGGCACAAGAACACAGACAATCATTGGGAAGAGCAAACGAGTGAAACTCACTGAAGCATTTATCAGGACTGGTGTCGCTGGGGCTGAGCGAGGCAACACTGAGACATGGGCCATCATCCACCGGAGCCGCGGCGGCTTTCATCTTAGCCGCTACAGCATGGTCCTGGGCCAGCGGACGTCCCGTCTCTGGACCTTTCCTAACCTCTATGAGCTCCTGCTCTTTGCGCAGACCCAGGGATTTGCTGAAGTTGATCCAGCGGCGGAGGATTGGCAGCCCGTCTTCAACGCCCCTGATTAAGCCTGGCTCCTGTAGACGAGTAGTTGTTTGGTGTGGCGCTGTGAGGGCGGCAGTTTGTAGTGGTCGGGGGCGCGCAGATACTGGCAGCGATCAACCTGGTACACACCAACGGAGACAGTGCTGCAAACTTGTAGACGGACACAAAAGTTTCTCCCGAAAATGAGAATTCGTCACCGCTCTCAAGCGGCCGAAGCTGGGGTCAAGGTGACGGTGTAGCCAAGTTGCTCTAATCGCCGTACGTGGTAGCGCTCAATCTGGGTGGCCTCCAGCTTCTCGAAGTAGTCCGGGCCAAGATCGCTGTAGGGTCTGCCTTCGCGCAGCATATGATAGAGAATGATCAGGACACTATGCGAGACTGCAACCACCGCTTTCTGCTTGCCTCGACGCCGGGCGATGCGGTGAAACTGGGCGGATAAATAATTGTCTTTGGTATGGCTGATCGCCCAGGCCACTTCACCCAGCACCGCTCGCAGGTAGGGATTGCCATGGGTCGTCTTGCCGCTCAAACGCTTGCCGCCGCTTTGTTTGTTGCCCGGACAGACGCCTGCCCACGAGGCCAGGTGCTTGTCACTCGCAAACCGTGTCATATCCGTCCCCAACTCGGCAATGATGGCGGTGGCCGCCGTTTCAGCAATCCCCGGCAGGGTCTGCGCCAGCGCCACTGCCTGACCAAAAGGGACCAGACACCGATCAATCTCCGCCTCTACCTCAGCTCGTGAGGTCTCCAAGAAGTCAATGTGGGCCAACAGCTGCTGCAGCAAGATGCGATGCTGCCCCAAGAGCCGCCCCTCCAAGGCCAACTGCAGCTCAGGCCGTTTCGAGCGCATGCGCCCACGGGCCAGTTCGGCCAGGACGGCGGGATCGTGTTTCCCCCGGATCAAGGCCTCCAGCATCGCCCGCCCGCTCTTGCCCAGGACATCGGTCGCGACAGACGCCAGCTTGATGTTGGCCCCTTCCAGCACCTTCTGCACGCGGTTGACTTCACGGGCGCGGGTCTCCACCAGGTGCTTGCGATACCGCGTCAGTTCGCGCAGCTCCCGGATGGGCGCCGGCGGAATGAAACTGGGCGTGAGCAGCCCATGGCGCAAGAGATCTGCTAGCCACTCGGTTGGGTAGGGAGCAGGCGAGTTACTATTCCAGTCCAAGCTGGGTAGCACTTTTCCTACTCCCCCCCTCCGAACCGGACGTGCATCTCTTAAACGCATCCGGCTCTCCGGTACCGTTGATTATC